>VSSQ01000088.1_pt2 | contig 64897 bp, 63 predicted proteins | sample 4763081 | NCBI WGS metagenome assembly VSSQ01 (sample SAMN12137344, study PRJNA551015) | bioreactor metagenome | isolation source: SDC9 anaerobic chlorinated ethene degrading culture | place: USA: Knoxville, Tennesee | collected 2015-01-01
ATTTCTTATATTTCTTATATTTCTTATATTTCTTATATTTCTTATATTTCTTATATTTCTTATAATTTTATTGGCTTATATTTTAATTTTTAACTATTTTTTATTTATTTTTTTATTAAATTTTAGTCAATTGTATTTTTAGATATTAATTAAATAATTGATAGTTTTATATACATATATTTCTATAAATAATAAAAAGTATTATTAAAGATTAAAAGAAGTATTACTATCAAGTATAAATAGAATTTTATATTATTGTATAAAATAATATGGCTAATTTTTGATTTAATTTTTTATTTAATATTACTTTTCACATGCTATAGGTCAAACTTAATTATATAATTTTATCAAAGTATAAAAAGATTTAAAATATTTTTCATAAATTTTAAGAAGGATAATGGGATTTAAATGAGTCAAAGTAGCTACAAAAACAGAGTTAAAAATGTTGATTTACACAATATTACGGGTATTGGGGATAAATTAGCTGAAAAGATATATAGGTCTATCGGAGGGAAAGAAGAGTTAGAAAAAATTGTAAATAATGTTGATTTAGAAAGTTTGATTGCTATTGATGGAATAAGTCAAAGAAAAGCTGTTGAAATAATGAATCAACTACTTGGAAATCCTTCTCAGGAATTTTTAAAAAGTGAACGTGCATTTCAATTATATGAGGAAATAATTCAAAAAATTGTATCTTACTCTAACACAAAATACTCAGAAAATAGAATTCTCTTATTATCTCCTTCTAAAAATAAAAATTCTATTGAAAATCAAGTTGATTTTGTAATGAAGGCAAAAGAAAGGGTATCAAAATTGCCTATTATAAAACTTAGAGGATTAATGAAAAATTTGGATATTCCAAAAAAAACTAGACCTGACTATGATCCAAGTAAAGCTATTCTCGTAGAAAGTGATGAGGATAATGACTATTTAATTGATTTGGGTCTTAATCAATACTACCCAATAATTAATGCCTCTTCTTCTTCCATGATTGAAGAAGAAATTCGTGGATATGAACTGATATTTTATGTATATACTGAGGGGTTCATTGAAGTTAGTGAGATGAATAACTCTATAATGATTAGTAAAGAGGCTCCTGAACATGAAATCGTTCCTGAATTGATTCTTGACTATTTTAATGAGAATATTGATCTCTTTAACAGAGTAGCAGAAATTAGAAAAATACTTAATGAAAAAACTGTTCTTGAAGATATAAATCCTATTTTAGATGAAGTTAACTCTCTTGAAAAAAGAGATGTTAATATTGAAAAGGTTGTTAATTCTATAAAAGCTACAATGGATGAAGAAATTAGGGTTTCCATTAAAGAAATTGACCTTGAAGGTGATGAGGTGCTTGACCTTTTAAATAATGCAATGCCTCCAAAGATTGAAAAAATATTTGATGAAATCATAACTAAAGGCAAACAAAATATCAAATTAGAAACAGGAATTGACTTTGACCCTTTTTTAAGACAATATCCTCTTGAAATAGATGAAAATGAATTAGAAAGGATAAAACTTATGCAAAATTCTGAAAAAGAAAACGATTTGTTTGATAAAAAGATTACTGCAGCTAATTATTTGGATAGTATTAAAACTCAAGCGATTGAAGAGGTTAGAAAAACTTTAGAATTCGATTATGAGTTTACTTTGGGTAGTTTTGCCTATGAATATGATTTAATGCCTGCTAAATTAGCTGATGATTTTAAACTTGAAGGTGCTTTACATTTAGAGTTGGGTCTTGAAAATGGGGATTATATTCAAAGAATAGATTATAATTTAACCTCAAAAAATAATGTTGCTCTTCTAACAGGAGCTAATAGTGGTGGAAAGACTACTCTTCTTGAGACTATTGCTCAGATATCTATTATGGCTCAAATGGGCCTTCCAGTTTGTGCAAAAAATGCAGAAGTTAAATTGCTTGATGAAATTTATCACTTTTCAAAAAAAAGATCATTAGATGCAGGCGCTTTTGAATCATTCTTAAATGTTTTTATGCCAATTGTAACCACCGATAGTGAAAAACTTGTACTTCTTGATGAATTGGAAGGTATAACTGAATTAGAAGCAGCTGTGAAAATCATTTCAAGTTTTATAGAGATGATTAAAGATTCTAATTCTTTTGCAATTATAGTGACTCACATGGCTAAAGAACTGATGGCTTATGCTGATGTGCGTGTTGATGGTATAGAAGCTAAGGGGCTCGATGAAAATTATAATCTAATTGTTGATAGAACTCCCAAAATGAATTGTTTAGCAAGAAGTACTCCTGAGTTTATTTTAAAGAGAATTTATGAAAATTCAGAAGGTAAAATGAAAGAAGTATATGGGGAAATCCTTAAAAAATTTTAATTAAATATTTTTTAGAATATACTATTATAGTTTCTATTACTATTTTAATAAACAAATATATAAACTCAAAGATATAATTTATTTTTATGTATATAGTTTTAGAAGGTATTGATGGTGCAGGGAAAACTACTCAAATAAATGCTCTTAAGAAATGGCTTGAGGATTCAGGAATTGAATCTGAATTAATAGTTGAACCTACTAATTCGGATATTGGTGTTTTGATTAGAGAAATGCTTACAAAACCTAATGCTGTCGATGAGAACATCCAAAAGACACTGGGTTTGCTATTTGCAGCTGATCGTTTATTATTAATGGAAAAATTAAACAAGGAAGAATATTGCAACAAAGTTATAATTAGTGATAGGTCTTTTTATTCTAGTTTGGCTTATCAAAAACCAGCTGATTGGATTTTTGAAATAAATAAATATGCAAAAAAACCAGATTTAGTTCTTCTTTTAGACATTGATGTTAATTTAGCTATTGATAGATGTTCTGGCGAAGATGAATTTGAAAAAAAATCTTTTTTATCTGTTGTTAAAAGTAATTATTTGGGCATAGCTAAAAGTAATGATAATTTTAGAATTATAAATGCTAATAATGGCCCTAATAAAGTGCAATCTGATATTAGAAAATCAATAGCTCCTTTTTTAGGGATATGTGTTGATGGTATTGATTAAAATTCAAAAATAGTTTATTATTAATAATAATAATAATAATAATAATTAATGTATTAATATTAATTAATATTTTTCAATATTTACTAACACGTATAACTATTTTCGAGTATTTAGTTATTATTTTTAATCTTCATTATTATTAGATAATTCATTAAGTCTTTTATTTATGGATTCCACTATAAAATCTCTAGCATTTTCTAATTCATCAGCTTCTCCAACTAAAACTGGTCCATAATCTGTGTGCTTTAATTGTACTTCGAATTTTTCAACAGTATGTGCAAGAACTTGCTCTCCAACACCATTTGGTAATTTCATTTCATAATCCATGATGATCACTTATATAATTTTTAAATTATTAAATTTTAAATTATTAAATTATAAAACTTAAACTATTAGATTTTAAATTAGATTAAAATTTTTTTATTTAGAATATTCTATTTTAAAAATATATTGATATTTGTTAATATATTATCTTTTTTTTTTAATTTTATTTTACATTTTTATTTTAATCTTTATCTGATTTATATTTTGATTTTTATTATTATATAAAATAAAATTTTTCTATTAATTTTATTAATTAATATGTTTATATGACTTTTAATTATTTTCCATGAATTTTCTAACATCTGCTAAATATTCTATTAAATATTTACTCACTCCATTTTTTAAATCCATAGGGTGAAGTTCACCTGAACTATACATATCAATCAATTCTTTTTCTGATAGTTCTAGATTCCCACCAAATTTTTCAGGCCTTTCAATAAGAATTTTTTCTTGATTTGTAAAAATAAAATGCATAGCTAATTCTATAATTGGATTTCCATCAACTTCTTTTATTGGACAGAAACTTTTATTTATTTTTTTCTTTATTTCTGATTCTTTATCATCAATAGCTATAAAATTTCCTTTACTACTTGACATTTTTTCATCCCCATCTAAACCATGAAGTAATGGGGTGTGTATACAAACTGGAGGGTTCTTGCCAATTTTTGGAAGATTTTCTCTAGCTAACATTTGTATTTTCCTTTGTTCCATCCCACCCAATGCAACATCCACATCTAAAGCTACCATGTCAGCTATCTGCATTAAAGGATACATTGCATCTGCAACTTTCGGATTTTCGCTATTTCTACTTACTTGGTCCATACTTCTTTTTGCCCTAACTAATGTTGTAAGTGTAGCTAAATTATAAACTTTATCTGTGTATTCTGGCTTTGTTTGAAAAGTTGATCCTAAAATAAATTCTGTACTATCATCTAATCCCAATGCTCTAAAACATTTTTCATTATATTTTGCAATTTTCTCTATTTCTTCCAGAGTACCTTTTCCATTTAAGTATGCATGATAATCTGCTAAAAGAATCTTTATTTTAAATCCTAAATTTTGAAGTTGTTTTAATTTCATTACTGTAATAGCATGACCTAAATGAATTTTTCCAGAAGGTTCATAACCTGTATATGCGATAGGGCTTTCTTTCTCAAGTTTTTCTTTAAGTTCTTCAAAATTAATTACTTCTAATGTTCCTTCTTTTATTAAGTTTATTTTTGTATCAATATCCATTTAATCACTTTATAAGTTTATTTAATTATCTCAAAGTTATTCTAATTATATTATCATGACTATTATTATTTCCAGATGATTTTAAAGAGATTATTATAATTAATATTATAGTTTATTTTATAATATATTTTATGATATTCAATATTTTATATCATGTTTTTATTTGCTATTTTATATTAGAATATTTATTATATCATATTAAAACTTTTTATTTTCCTTACTAAAACTATTTGTTATTTTATTTAGATTATTAATATTCTTATTATATCTAATTATTATAAATTTATATTTTATTTATTCTTCTCTAATTTTAATAGTTATTAACTAATTATCAAGACTATTAAAATATATCAAAAGACTATTAAAATATATTAAATAGTTATATATAAATATACTAATAAAATTGTTAAATAATCTTTTTTTATTTAATTCTCTTTTATTAATAAAAACTTGAAATTTTTTTATATTATCTTATTTTCTTATCAAAATTTTAATAACTTATCTTTATTATTAAAATTTATATTTATTAAAATTTATAGTAATTTTTTTTAAACATTGTTTTTGTTTTTTTATTTTTTGTAAAAATTAAAATTTTGTCTATTTATTATTTGGAATTATATATAATTGATTTTCAATTTTTATAGTGTTTATTTCATCCCCAATATTAAATTCATTGAAAGATTCTTTGGTTATGGGAATATCTACTACACTATAATCTTCAGGATCTAATATTTGAATATTTGATGGCGATTTTGAAATTAATGTGGTAATCTGGATGTCTGTTTCTTCTTTTATTAACTCGACATTTTCATATTCCTTCCATTGTAGTGGAAAACTTTTCAATGTTATTAAATTTAGTATAAGGGTTCTTTTACCATCAATATTTAATATTTGCCAATATTCATCCTTATATTTTATGAAATCTCTTTTTTTAAATTCAGGGAGGCGTATTAAAATCCATATTCTATATAATCCTTTTCCAGTTGATTTATCTTGACTAATAAGTCGGGGGGATTCTTTTACTATTCCTCCAAATTCTTTTTTTATTGCATCAACCACTTTCTTTGCAGACTTATATGAACCAATATAATAATCATATCCTTCTTTTAATTTTGATTTTTGGACTAAATAAGCTAATTTGTCTTTTTCAAACCTGCTATTTAAGGTTTTATTCAGGATATTGTCTGCTTCTTTTTTTTCATCAATTGTCAATTCTCGATGGTCTGCTCTAAGTTGAATAACTGATTCATAATATCCTGATTGTTGTTTACTACAACTCGGGCAAACGTTTTTAATGAGTCTAACTTCACTCTCAAATGATTGTTTTATAGTTGCACCAAATAATTTAGCTTCTGCTTCTATATAACATTCTGCTATAGTACCTCTCATCTGTACGATTTCAAGTTCGATTTCTAAGTTTTTCTCATCTATATGCGGGTCAATTATTATAGATCTCTCCAAAGCCCTATATATTATTTCATCTTCTGGAATTTCTGATTCTTCCCATTTTCCTTCTTCAAATTTTGCATTACAGTGGGCACAAATTGTAATTTCAATATTTTTTGGAATATTTAATATTGAAAATTTTTTTAAAAAGCAACTTCTACATATTCCTTCTATTATAGGTTCTTCTGTATTACCACATTCGGGACAAAACATATTAACACTCTTTTAATAAAAATCTTTTGTTTATGGGATAATAATTAATAAAATTAGATTATTTTTAATAATTAAATTAATTATTAATAATTAATTCTTAATAATTACTTTATTAATAATTAATTTATTAATAATTAATTTATTTAATAAATTGATTATATGGAAATATAATAATATTATATAATAATATTGTAATTGATAAATTAATTGATAAATAGAGATTTAATCTTAAATAATTAAATTTAATCAACTTAGAATAAATTAATAAAAATATAATTTAATGAAAATTATAAAAAATTAAAATTAGAATAATTTTTAGGTTTTTATTTGGATCATTTTCCTAAATATCTAATTATTTAGTTTATAAAATGAATATATGCTGTAATGCTTGTTTATAGGATATTAATAATATTATTTATATTAAAAAATTATTTATATTAAAATGCTATAAAAATAAATAATAGGAAACAGCTATAAAATAGCTATTTTCTTTATAATTTTATTATAATGTTTTCAGTGGGGCTTTAGCACCACATGCTGCACATTTAAGAATAAATATTCTGTCTTCTCTTATTATTCTTGTATCGGGCCTATTACATTCGTGGCACATTACAAATCTTTCAACATATTCATCTATTCTTTCATTTATTAAAAAATGAGTAAATTTACCTTGTAATATGGCTCTTCCACCTTCTAAATTCCCAGCAGTACCTAATTCTCTAAGTAAAAATTTTAATAAGTGTTGTGGGTCTCTGTTTAAAGCTTCAGCAATATCTTTAAAATTTTGTATAAAAGTCCTATTTCCTTGTATAACTGAATATGCTTTAGGAACACTAAATCTTTTTGTTTCGAAAACTTCTGGTGGGAGTTGGTCTATAGCTCTATTTAATAAATCTTCATACTTTTCCATCATACCATCTCTTATATTGATAATTATAAATTATTATGTAATCTATTTATTATGTATTTTATTTATTATTTAATCTTGAATTATAAATTATTTAATTATAAATATTTAAATTATAAATTATTTAAAATATATTTAGATTATTTTAAATATATTATTTGAATATGACTTATTTTAGTAAACAATACTTAAAAAAATCATTTTTAAATAAAGTAATAATAAAAAATCAACTAGATAAATTAGATAAAAATAATAAAACATTAATGCTTAAAATATAATAAAAAATAAACTTAATATTTTAATATTATTTTAATTTTATTTTAATTTGGTACATTAATATTATGTTTTTTATTTTTTATATAATTTTTCTATATAATTTCCTATAATTTTTCAAATTAATAAATTTTTATTAATAGAAAATTATTATAAAATATTCTTTTATAGGATATTTTTAAATTTTTATCATAGGATTTATAAGTTATTATATGCCTGTGTAGCTATTGTCATTTTTTCTTTAGCTATTTTTATCCTATCATCAACATCACTTGCAGATTTTCCAGATTTCAATGCGCTTTCAACGTCACTAATGGCTGAATTTGCTCTAAGCAACTCTAATTCTGCACTTATATATTGTTGCTCTTTTGTTTTGTCAGATCCTGCAAATATCACTTCTTTTGTTGAATTAAATTTTGATTCTAACTCAGTATAATTTGATTTTAAACTAGCTAATTCATCATATTGGGAACCAGATGAAACTCCAGATGTAATTTCTGAAGATATTATACTAAATCCAATATATGCGGCAATAATAATTGTTGAAATTATCATCAAAACTCCTAATATTGATATCATCATTGAAGTTGATTTAAACAAGTTTAATCGTGATTTTTTCATTGATATTGCCTCAAATTATTATTAAAACTATAATTTAATTTAAAATTTTTTATAATTTTAAAATTTTTATTAAAAATTAGTCCATAATGTTTCATGATTCCTCATGAAAATAAATATATTTATAATTGTGATTTAAATTTATTAATATTTTTAATTTATTAATATTTTCATATTATTAATATATTGTTCACTTCATATATTAAATAAGTTTGGGTAACTATATTATTTATATTGGCATTATTTCTTTATTTTGCATATTTTATTTTTATTTAATTTTTATAATAAGAATTATAATAGAAATTATATATTCTGTTTTAATTATTATAAATTATTTGGCATTATCGAACTTTAAATGCATTAAATAATAATTAAATTAAACTTTTTATTCTTACAGAATATAATTAATTGATTTTTTGTATATAAGAAAATTTTATTATTAATTATTAATTAATTATTATTTTATACATTTAGAAAATTATTTTATACATTTAGAAAATTATTTTATATAATTGAAAAATTCACAAGATACAAAACTGAATATTTTATTAAAGATAAAAATCAATTTAATTATAATGAGTTCAACTGATAAATCAAAAACTTCAATTACAAAATTTGAAGAATTTTTTTCAACAAAATATAAAGATGATGTTTTCAAGGTTTTAGAGAAATATCCTGATAATCGATCATTAATAGTGGATTATGTCGATTTGGAAATGTTTGATCCTGATTTAGCGGATTTACTAATCGAAAAACCAGATGATGTTCTCCTTGCTTCAGCTAAAGCTGTAAAAAACATAGATCCTTTAATGAAAGATGCTGATTTAAATATAAGATTAGAAAACCTTACTAATCTCATTCAACTTAAGCATTTATTAAGTAAATATATTGGTAAATTTGTTTCCGTTGAGGGTATAGTTCGTAAAACTGACGAAATTCGCCCTAGAATTGAAACTGGGGTTTTTGAATGTCGGGGTTGTATGAGGCTTCATGAAGTTGAACAAACTAATAGTAATACAATTATAGAACCTTCATTATGTACTGAATGTGGGGGAAGGTCATTTAGACTGTTGCAAGAAGAATCAATTTATATAGATACTCAAACTGCTAGAGTCCAAGAGCCATTAGAAAATCTTTCTGGTGGAACTGAACCTAAACAGATTTTAATTATTCTTGAAGATGATTTAGTAGACGTTTTAAATCCTGGAGATAAAGTTGTTATTACTGGAACTCTTAAAACATTTAGGGAAGAGAGAAGTGGCAAATTTAAAAATTATATATATGCAAACTTTATAAAACCTCAAGAAGAAGAATTTGAAGAGCTTGAAATTAGTGAAGAAGATGAAGAAAAGATCATCGAGCTTTCTAAGGATCCTAATATCCATGAAAAAATTATCAAATCAACAGCTCCTTCAATTAAAGGTTATAGACAAGTAAAAGAAGCTATTGCGCTCCAATTATTTGGAGGAGCAGCTAAAGAACTTGAAGATAAGACTCGTCTTCGAGGGGATATCCATATTTTAATTGTTGGTGATCCGGGTATTGGTAAATCTCAGATGTTGAAATATGTTTCAAAACTTGCACCAAGAAGTATTTATACAAGTGGTAAAGGGACTACTGGTGCAGGTTTAACTGCTGCTGCGGTACGTGATGAACTGGGTGGATGGTCTCTTGAAGCAGGAGCTCTTGTTTTGGGAGATAAAGGAAATGTATGTGTTGATGAGCTCGACAAAATGAGGTCTGAAGATAGATCTGCACTTCACGAAGCTCTTGAACAGCAAACAATTAGTATAGCTAAAGCAGGGATTATGGCAACATTAAATTCTCGTTGTTCAGTACTTGCAGCTGCCAATCCTAAATTTGGAAGATTCGATAGATATAAATCTGTAGCTGAACAAATAGATTTGCCTTCTCCTATTCTTTCTAGGTTTGATTTAACATTTGTAGTAGAAGATAAACCAAATGTTGATAATGATAGGGAATTAGCTAAACATATTCTTAAAATACACCAAGAAGATTCTGTTTCCTATGAAATCGAACCAGAACTTCTTAGAAAATATATAGCTTATGCTAGAAAGAGTATAAGTCCTAAATTAACTGATGAATCTAATAAAGTTCTTGAAGACTTTTATGTAGATATGAGGAGTGGTGCTATAGATGAAGATGCACCAGTTCCAATAACTGCAAGGCAATTAGAAGCGATAATTCGTTTAGCTGAGGCTAGTGCAAAAATTAAGCTAAAAAAATTTGTAGAGGAAGAGGATGCTAAACGGGCTATATCTTTACAAATGGCTTGTTTAAAAGAAGTGGGCTACGATCCTGAAACTGGAAAAATTGATGTTGATATGGTAGAAGGTAGAACCCCTAAATCAGAAAGAGATAAACTTCAAAGAGTTGTTGATGAAATTAAAGAACTTCAAGAAGAATATGGAGATCAAGCTCCAATTAATGTTTTAACTTCAAATCTCGTAGACCAGTATGGTTTAAGTGAAGAAAAAGTAGAGGAATTTATAAAACAGCTAAAACATAAAGGTGTAATTTTTGAACCAAGTAATGGTTATCTTAAAATAGTTTAAGCATCATATACTTTTTTTTACTTATTTTAAGTATATTACTTAGATTTTTAAATTGTTTAAGTATTTTTTAGTTTTTTTTTAAACTATTTAAATATTTTTTGTTTTCATTTATTTTTAATTAGTTTTATTTTTTATTAGTTTTATTTTTAATTTTTTAGCTTTATTTATTTTTTTATAATCAATTAATTGTTTTATTTTTAATTAATAGTAGTATTTCTAAGTTTATCTATATTTCAAACCAATAACATACATTTCAGAGCTTTTTTTTCTTGATGATGATGGTTTTGTTGTTTTCAATACTTTGAATTTCTTTCTAATCTCTTCAATTAAATTTTTGAATTCCTCTCCTTGAAATACTTTTATAATCAGATTGCCATTTTTTTCAAGAATATTATCTGCTATATTAATAACTGAATTAGCTAAATCAATTGATCTAAGATGATCAACGTCTTTAATCCCACTAAGTGATGGTGAAGCGTCTGAAATTATAACGTCTGCTTTTCCATCCATTATATCAATCATTTTATCTTGAACTTCTTTCTTTGTAAAATCTCCTCTGATAAAATGAAAATTTTTTTCAGGAAAAGGTTTAATTTTCTGTAAATCTACACCTAAAACTATACCCTCTTCACCTACTTTTTCAAGAGCTACTTGTGACCACCCACCAGGTGTTGCACCTAAATCTAATACTGCACTACCTTTTTTAATTATTCTATATTTTTTATCTAATTGTAATAATTTAAAAGATGCACGTGATCGATAATCTTCTCCTTTAGCTCTTTTATAATAAGGATCTTTCTTTTTTTCTACTTGCCATTTACTTCCCATTCTATCTATCCATACTTATTTATTTAATTCTAGTTCTAATATTAATTTTAAGTTTACTTTTAATATTAATCTTAATATTACTTTTAATTTTATTTTTAGCTTTATTTTTAGCTTTATTTTTAATATTATTTTTAATATTATTTTTAATATTATTCTTAATTTCTATGTCATGTTTTTTAGTTAAATATCATTTAAAATCTTAAATTTCCATTTTAAATTATTTTTTTTCAAAATTTAACGCAGAACAAACTGGTTTTCCAATTTTTTTTATTTCTAAATCAATTTTCCCGTTTTCAATTGTCATTAACATCACTGTTGGATCAGTTAATCTAGGAGAAGTTGGGCTACCTGGATTTAAAAGGATTACATCTTCAATTTTTTCTATAAATGCTTGATGTGTATGTCCACTTATTAATACTTCAACATCTAACTCTTTAGCAATGTAATATAATTGTTGTGTATCTCCTTTGGGATAGACTTCTCCATGTTTGACTCCAATATCAATTCCTTCAATGTTTTTCTTTATGCTTTTTGGAAGTTTTAAATCATGTGCTCTATCCATATTCCCTTGAACAGCTAATACTGGGGCAATTTTTTCCAATTCTATTTTAACTTCCATTGAAGTTAAATCTCCTGCATGGATTATAAGATCCACATTTTTAAAAATCTCTAAAACTGTTGGAGGAATATTATCTGCTCTATCAGGAATATGTGTATCTGAAATTAATCCGATTATCATTTTATCTTCTAAATATTTTTATAATCTATATATTTTTGATTATATCTAACTTATTTTTTTAATTTTTCTAATTTTTAATTTTCTTATTTTTATTATATAATTTATATTTCTCTTAAATAATACTTATAAATTTTGTTTATTCAATTTCTTTGTTTAAAATTTTAAAGCTTTGATATCAGTTTAATTTAAGTTAATCGTGTTTAAATTAATTATTCTTTGCCTATATTTTGTTTTAATAAAAATAAAAAATTTTCATAATTAATTAAAAACTTAGTTTTTAGAATTATAAAAATAAAAAATTTTCATAATTAATTAAAAACCTAGTTTTTAGAATTATAAAAATAAAAAATTTTCATAATTAATAAAATTATTTATTATAGTATGTTTAAAAGTATATAGGGTAAATATAATTTTTGAATCCATCTAAAATTAACTGGAATAATTATATATTAAGAAGTGATTATTTCTTGATTCTAAATGTATTCTTTAAGTATATTTTTAATATTTTATTAAGATATTAGGAGGGTTATTATGAGTTCATCTTTTAAAAGTCCTGCAGATACTGCTAAGATTGTTGATGGCATTGCAGAACTAAAAGAAAAATCTTCTTTAGGTAATTTAATCATCTTGAGCTTTCTTGCTGGTGCTTATATTGCTTTTGGAGGTATGCTAGCAGAGGTTGTCACTGGAGGTATGGCGGCTGCAGGATTTCCGCCAGGATTAACTAAACTCTTTTTTGGGGCAGTATTTCCAGTTGGATTAATGTTAGTTATTATAGCAGGATCTGAACTTTTTACAGGAAATGTTATGTATATGACTGTTGGATTATTATCTGGGAAATCTACATTTTATGGTTTAAGTAGAAATTGGATTTTTAGTTGGGTTTTTAATTTCGTAGGAGCTATTTTTGTTGCATATGTTTTTGGTTATTTAACTGGTATTTTAACTACTGAACCCTATATGACAAATGCTTTGACAATTGCTCAGACTAAAGCTCTTGGTGGGGCACATTTTGTTGCTTCGGGGAAATCTATAGCCTCTTTGACATGGGATCAAGCATTTTTAAGAGGTATTGCTTGTAACTGGTTGGTTTGTTTGGCTGTTTATTTAGCTCTTGCTTCTGATGATATTATTGGAAAAATTTTTGGTATTTGGTTCCCTATAATGGCATTTGTTGCTATTGGATTTGAGCACAGTGTTGCTAATATGTTTTTTATTCCCATGGGCATTATATTTGGTAAAGTAACATGGTATCAGTTTATATTTAATAATTTGATTCCAGTTACAATTGGAAATATAATTGGTGGGGCTATTTTTGTTGGAGTATTGTATTGGTATGTTTATTTAAGAGATAATAAGTTGAAAACTTAATTTATTAGCTTAATGTTTATTTTTATCAATATTACTCATTTTTAATTTATTTATTATTTTTACTCATTTTTTGTAGTGTTTTCTATTTTTTACTTAATTCTTATTTTTAATTTTTTTAATTTTTTTTTTAGTTTTTATTTATTTTTTAGTTTTTTTAATTTTCTTAATATTATTTATTCTACTTACTTTTATTAATATATATAAAATTTATATTATTGAAGTAATATTATTTGGATATTTTTAATTAATATATACTTATTTATTTAAAATTTTAGGAATGTTTTTGTTTTCTATTAGGGGGAGTATAATATTATTTCTATTTATTTAAACTTTTTAAAATCCCATAATTAGGTTATTACTCTGATAATACTCTTTATCTTTATCTTAACTTAGCGATGTTATCTATATTCTTCTTTGTAATAATATTAGGTTCTTATCGATAATCTTATAAACTATAAAATTCTAATAGAATAATAGAATTATCATTATTAATAATTATATATTAATGGTTTTAAAACCCTTTTAAAGAACATTACAATAGTTATGATATTTGTTTGGGGTTAATTTGTGGTTATGTTATATTATTTTATAAATTAAATGTACATAGTATTATAAGGAGAAAAAATAATGGGAAAAATAGAAAAACAAGAAATTTTAGAGATATTGGATAAGTATGATAAAGAAAATATTACAATAGCAACTTTAGGGAGCCATACTTCTCTTCATATTTTGAATGGTGCTAAAGCTGAAGGATTTAAAACTGCGATTGTATGTGAAAAAGGTCGTGATATACCATATAAACGCTTTAATGTTGCTGATGAGTATATAATGGTCGATAAATTTAAAGATATTGTAAATGAAGATGTTCAACAAAAACTAAGAGATATGAATGCTATAGTTGTTCCTCATGGGTCTTTTGTTGCATATGCAGGGCTTGATAGGGTTGAAGATGATTTTAATGTTCCTATGTTTGGAAATAGGGATATTTTAAGATGGGAAGCTGAAAGAGATTTAGAAAGACAACTTTTAGTTGAAAATGGAATTAGAATACCTTACAAATATGAAAGTCCAAAAGATATAGATAGGACTGTTATGGTTAAATTCCCTGGTGCACGTGGTGGTAGGGGATATTTTGTAGCTTCTTCTCCTGAAGAATTTGATAAAAAGATAGATGCAATGAAAGCAAGAAATTGGATTGAAGATGAAGATGTTGCACAAGCACACATTGAAGAATATGTTACTGGATGTAACTATTGTATACACTATTTTTACTCAGCTTTAAACGATGAAGTTGAACTTATGGGTGTTGACAGCCGTTATGAATCAAGTATTGATGGCTTAGTCAGAATGCCAGCTAAAGACCAAATTGATGTTAATCTTGATCCTTCTTATGTTATAACTGGTAATCATCCAGTAGTTATGAGGGAGTCTCTTCTTCCACAAGTATTTGAGATTGGTGATAAATTAGTCAAAGCTGCTTCAAAATTAGTTTCTCCTGGAATGAATGGTCCATTCTGTATGCAAACTCTTGTTAATGATGATTTAGAAGTAATAGTCTTTGAAATTAGTGCAAGAACTGATGGTGGAACAAATACATTTATGAATGGTTCTTCTTATAGTTATCTTACATATGGTGAACCAATGAGTATGGGTAGAAGAGTTGCTCGTGAGATAAAAACTGCTATCAAAGATGGCGGAATTGAAAAGATAATAACATAAAACTAAGTAACTAATTTTTAGTTATTAATGTTATTTTTTACTTTTTTATTATTTTTATCTTTTATTTTGGTTTTATTTCTAATTTTCATAGTTTTTAATATTTTTTAGTAGATTTTATTATATTTTATTATATTTTAGCAGTTTTTCATGACTTCAAAGTTTTTTAATTTTCAATAGATTTTATTATATTTCTAATATTTTTTTTATTTTTTTGCTAAATTTATTACCTTATGAATACTATTCTTTACTTATCTTTTTATTTTACTATTTTTTAAATATTAATTCCTAATTTTTATTAAAATTAAATAGAAATTATTATAATAAATAAATGTTAAAATAGTATTAAATTAAATAAAAATAATTTATATAAAACTAATTGGAATAGAAAGTAATCTTAATGAAATTTATCAAATGTGCATCATTATTTCATTATTTTTATTAGTGTGTGGGTGATTAAATGAAATTTGAAGATATATATAAAAATTTAAACTTAAAATCTTTTATTATTGGAGCAGCATTATTTGCTTTTATAGTTGTTATAGGTGTGGAATATAAATTAGATGCATTATTGATATTTTCATCAGCAGGACTTCTATATATTGGTTATGGTTCTCAAAACAAAATTCAAGCAATTATATTAGGGGCAATTGGAACTTTGCCTTTATTTATAGCTACTATCTTCTTTCAAAGACTTGGTCCGATAACTGGAGAAAATATTACTTTTCTAATATTAATATCTTTTTTAGCTATAGGTGCTTTTTGTGGGTTCACTGGATTTTATTTTAGTGAAAGTAGAAAAAAGGCTATTGAAGAAAAAATAAGAAAGGAATCTATTGGAAAAGGTAAAAAAAAGAAAAATAAGAAGAATAGATAGTAATAATTTTTATTAAGCTAAAATATAAGGTTATTTATTATATTAAAAATAAGAAATAAAAGTTAAATATTATAAAAGTTGACAACAAATTAATGGATTATATAAAATAGTAGTAAAATAATTAATAAATTGGAAAAAAATACAAAAAAAATGAGTAAAAATAATAAATAAATTAAAAATAAAAATAATAAAAATAATTAATAAAAAATTGGAAAATTCTATTAATATTTTCTATTAGTATTTTCTATTAATATTTTTTCTTAATTTAATTTTTTTGTTGATTCTCTTAATTTATACTAGCTATCTCCCGCTATTGACCCACCTATTGCTCCAGTTATTCCCATTATTATGGCATAATAGATTAAGTTTACTATAACTGCTATTAATCCTGCGAATCCGAAAATTACAAATCCAGTTAATCCACCGAATAGTCCTATTATTGTAAAAAGTATTGCGGCAATGATAGTTCCTAAGGAACCTGCTACTGCAGCATTAACCATTCCTCCGAACGCACCTTCTTTAGCTATATAACCTACAATAAATCCAATAATCAACAATCCAATTGTTTCTAATACCCATCCCATTGCTAAGGACTTAACTATAACTGCTAATATGAATCCTATAATTACTGCTCCCCATTTTACCATAAAATCACCTAATTTATTTTTTTTAAAGTGTTCTTTATTATTAAAAAGAATTTTAAATAGAACACTCTTAAATACTTTATATTATGTTAATAATATTAAATATAATTTTGGATTATGATTGAATGGTTAGTAATAAATATTTAAATTTTTGTCTTGTTTTCCAACACATTTATATTTCTAACACATTTCTCTATTATTTATTGAAATTTTGTATATCATATACTAATTTTTTTCATCATATGTATTAGTTTATTATATTAAAAATTATTTATGGTTTGAATAAAAGTTTTTTAGGTCTTTTTTATCTTTTTTTGAAAGGTCATGCCATCTAACTCTCTGTATTGCTCCTTCTAATCCACAAAGCCGATTATAACATGCAGAACTATCTATCTCTTTTATACATAGCCAAGCTTCTTTTGAACCTATATTTTCTAGTTCTTCAATGTTATTTATTCCAATTTCATTCAATTGGGCTTCAACAACTTTCCCAATGTTTGGCAATTCCAATAATTCCCCCATTTTTTTATCTCCTAAAATTTTTTGGTTTAATTTATTTTATGGTTTTTTGATTTCTTTTGATTGTTTTTCAACTTTTTTCATTATATTATCCATTTCATCATTATCTTTTTTTGATATATTTTCTTTTTTATGGATATCTTCATCATTAAATAATTCAGCTATTCCTCCAATAGAACCAAGTATTCCAGACATTTCTGCAGGGAGGAATATTTTTGTTGAGTTTCCATCAGCTACTTTTTCAAGGGCTTCTAAATATTTAATTGCTATTAAATCATTAGTAGGATTTCCTTTGTGTATAGCCTCATAAACATCTATTGTAGCTTCTGCTTGACCTTCTGCAATAGCTATTTCCTCATATTTTTGAGCCTCAGCAACTTTTTTAATAGCTTCTGCTTGACCTTCAGCCTCGAGGATAGCTGCTTGTTTGTCTCCCTCTGCTTTTTTAATCTCTGATTGTTTATAACCTTCAGCTTCAAGAATTGCCGCACGTTTCATTCTTTCAGCTTTCATCTGTTTACTCATTGCATCTACAATATCTGTTGGAGGTTCAATTCGTTGAATTTCTACTCTAACAACTCTAGTTCCCCATTTATCGGTTGCTTCATCAAGAACTTCTCTTAAATGGGTATTTATCATTTCTCTTGAAGTAAGTGTTTGATCAAGTTCAAGGTCTCCAATAATATTCCTAAGGTTTGTTTGGGCTAATTTGGTTATGGCTTGATAAAAGTTTACAACATTGTAAACCGCATTAAACGGGTCAGTTACTTCATAAAATATTACACAATCTACTATTACCACTGTGTTATCTTTTGTTATGACTTCTTGTGGTGGAACATCTACTACTTGTTCACGAAGATCTACTTTTCTTATAGATTCAATGAAAGGAATCATAAATATTAAACCGCTTGTAACAGTTCTTTGATATTTACCAAATCTTTCAACAACACCTTTTTCATATGGTCTTAATATTTTAACAGATTTAAATGCTAAAACAAATACTATAACTATTAAGATGATAACTATTATTAAATAATTCATTTTTATTCTCCTATTGCCCTATTAACTTATTATTTTTATTATATCATTGCACTATAACTTTTTTATTTTTCATCCACTTTTTTGACTATTAGTCTAACTCCTTTAACATCACTGACTACTATTTCCTCTCCCACATCAATACTATCCTCAGATCTTGCTCTCCAAAGTTCTCCAGATATTTTTATCATTCCGGAATTTTCAGAGTCAATAGCTTCTATAACCATTCCTTTTTGTCCAATAAAACGATCAGTAGTAGCTTTTTTTGAGGGTGATCCTTTGGTTAATTTTTTAGCTAGAGGTCTAGATATAATTAGGAAGATGATTGTGAAAACTGCAAAAAATATCAACTGAGTAATTGGATCAAATCCCATATAATTTGAAATTGTAGCTGCAATTCCTCCAATACCCACTGACATCAAGTAGAAACCACCGGTTATTAATTCTAGGAGTAAGCATATTGCAGCTAAAATTATCCAAAATTCCAATGAAAATGTTATCATTTTTTCCCTTTAATATTTCTAATAAATTAACTATATGGATTTATTTTGAATAAATCCTTTTTTATTAGATAATTAATTATTATTTTTTATATCTTCAGCAAATTCAGTTACCATGGAATCAAATGAAGATTCAACATCTTTTTTGTTCATGGAAAGTGTATTTAATGGTTTTTTAGATAATAATTCTTCCATATTAACAAAAGTTTTCCCTTCATTTCCTCCACATGTACAGAAAAATGCAACATTATTAAAATTATCTTTATTTTGTTTCAAATAAGTTAAAATAGGAGTTGACATACTTCCTGACCAAACAGGCGTTCCAATGATAACTAAATCATATTCATTGGGATTTTTTTCAGTTTCTTCTATATCTGCAGGAATCTTTCTTGCAGCTTCAAAACCTGATTTTATGTAAGAAAAGAAACTAGAACGATTTTTTTTATCAATTATCTGTTCTAAATCACAATTCAACTCTTCTTTTAATTTAAGTGCTACTTTTTCTGTTATATGTGTTCTTGAGTAATAGGTTATTAGGATATTCATGATATTTTATATTATTTTTAAAATATTTATTTTTTGTTATTATGTATGTATTAATATAAACATTCTAATTTTTTCTAGGATATAATTTGGTTATTAATGCTACTATTTTAATCAATTAAAAAATAATTTTTATTTAAGAATAGTTTATGTATAAAAAAATAGTGTATGTATAAAGATAGTTATTTAAAAATAGTATATCTATAAAAGAATATTGTGGGTATAAAAATAATTATTTAAAAATACATATCATAAAAATTATTTAAAAATATTTATTAAATTATTTTAAAAAACTTTTAATAAATTATCCATGAAATTATAATATTTGTTCTTAAAGGGGAGTAGAGGATTAATTCTCCCCATTAAGATTAGAAAATATGTATTTTTTACCTTTATGAAGTTTTTTGTAGGTTTATATATTTTCCTAAAAATTTTGAGTTTTATTCTTTGTTTTAATGCTTAATGTATTCTTTTTTGATTTTCAATGTTTCTTTGTTTAATTCTAGACTCTTTTTGACTATATTTGTTTTTATGTTTTTGAGGTTGTTTATAAAATAAAATCATCCACTAGGAAATATATTTCCTACTAATGATATTTTGTACATATTATTATTTAAATCTTTCCAATAAGAACGAACATACATATCGATTAACATTAGTATATTTTAATATTTATAATCAATTTTATGTTGTTATTTATGACCAATTTTTATGGTGTTTATTAATAATATTCCTCTTTTATCTGGTCCTTAATCTTTTCTAAAATAGCTTTATGCATTCTTTTTGAAAATTCTCCTCTATCTTTCTGGGATAAAACATCCAAATACCCTTGTGAAACAAGATTAAATGCAAATGGGGAAGGAATAAGCGTATTAATTGTTTTTATCTCTAGTTGTCCACTTTCTATCCATTGAATAACTCTTTTTGCATTTTTAACATCCATAAAATCTTCAATAACTTCTCTTCTAGCTTCTTTAAGAATTGAAAAATCTTCATCCATATCTTCTACAAATTTAAGTAAAATTTTTCCTCTAACTTGCTGTCTTCCAACAGATTTATCATGTCCTTTATACCGTCTTAAAGTCATTAAAGACCTTCCTGCACAGTGCCTAAAACGGCTAGCTAAAGTTTCAGTCTTATTTATTGCATTTATAAGAATTGATCTTAAATTTTCAGAGCTTAATTTTTTAAATGCTTCCAAACCGCCCATTCTTTTATCTGAACTTAAATAAAATCCATTGTCTGATATTGAAATAGTAATATCAATATTACTTTTTTTAGCTATTAAATAGGCTATTGCACGGGATAAAGCATCATTTACTTGCCTTCCAAAGAGTGAGTGAAATATAAGGAATTTTCGTCCACCAAAGCCTGTATAATATTCAACTAACAATTTTTTATTACTTGGGATTTGTGCATATAGATACTGTTCTTTAAAATATTCATAGATAGAGTTAGCTGCAAAATCATCAACATAAAGATATTCATCTAAAAATGATAAAATTTCTTCTTTAGTTCTCTTGTATTCGAATTTTCCATCCATTAATGCTCTAAAACGTTGAATATCTAATGCAAGATCAAATGCTAATGGAAGTTGTTCAGAAAACCATGAAGGAATTGTAGGGGGTCCACTTGCTGGTGAAACATTAATGGTCATACCTCTGCCATAATTAAATCGGTATATCCCTCCTCCGAGAACAAAAGTATCTCCTTTTTTAAGTTTTTCCATAAAATCTTGTTCAATCCTACCGATAACTTCACCATCACACTTTACAGCAACACCACTACTATCAGGTATGGTTCCAACATTTGTAGAATATAACATTCTAGCTAATCTGCCTCTTTTACCGAATTGATTCTTTTTATAATCAATCCATATTTTGGCATAAACATATCTTTCTTCTAATTCACCATATTCTCCTGCAAGATAGCTAAGAACATCTTCATATTCGCCACGATTTAAATCTTTGTAACAATAACTCTTTTTAATAACATCATATGCATAATCAATATCCCAAGGATTCTCAATACTCATACCATAAATATGTTGGGCTAAAACATCAAGAGCATTTTTGGGAATTTTAATTTTATCAATTCTTCCTTCTTTAGCATTTTTAAGAAGAATTGAGCACTCCACAAGATCATCTCTATCCGTTACAATTATTTTACCTTTAGATTTATCATGCAATCTATGTCCACTTCTTCCAATTCTTTGAAGTGCTCTAGAAACAGATTTTGGAGAATTTATAAGTATAACCAGGTCAATATAACCAATATCAATTCCAAGTTCAAGGGAAGTTGATGAAACAACAGCTTTAAGTTTCCCTTCCTTCAATTTATCTTCTGCTTCAAGACGAATTTCTTTTGACAGAGATGAATGATGTGCCATTATATTTGTTGAATTATAATTTTCTGGAAACATCTTTTTAAGATTGTAAACAAGACTCTCTGTTCCTCTACGAGTATTTGTAAAAATTAAAGTTGTTTTATGTTCTATTATTAAATCATCTACAAGATTATACATTGCAAGCCTAGTTTCTTCTGAGTCTGCAACTACAATATCATCTACTGGACTCAATACTTCCATATCTAACTCTTTTAAATAATTTACATCAACAATAAGACAATCTCTTTCTTGGCCATATTCATATCCAACTAAAAAATTAGCTATTTTCTCAAGAGGAGATACTGTAGCAGAAAGTCCAATTCTAGTATAGCCTCCTATCAAATGTTGTAATCGTTCAAGGGATAAACTGAGATGAACTCCTCTTTTATTTTCAGCTAAAGAATGAATTTCATCAATAATGACATATTTCACATTAGCTAATTTTTCTCTAAATTTAGGTGCTACAAGTAAAATCGATAATGTTTCAGGAGTTGTAATCAAGATGTGAGGAGGCTTTTTCAACATCTTTGATCTTTCATATTGACTTGTATCTCCAGTTCGAACTGCTTTTCTGATTCCCAACCCTTTTTCAATTTTTTTTGCAGTTTTTTTATAGGTAGCTCCATTTTTTATAGCTATCTTCTCTATTTCTTTTAGAGGTTCATCTAAGTTTTTTTCAATATCATTATCTAGTGCTTTTAGAGGAGATATGTATATACAATAAACTTTATCTTCAAGTTCTTTCTTTTCTGCAAGAGTCGTTAATTCGCTTATAATAGATAAAAATGCAGTTAATGTTTTTCCAGATCCTGTTGGAGATGAGACTAATACGTTATTTCTTTCATGAATATCTACAATTGCTTTTTTTTGAGATGGAGTGAAATCTTCAAATTTTTTATCAAACCATTCCACTACCCATGGGTGTAGAATTTTGTAGATTTCCTTTTTAGAATAATCTTTTGTTTGTTTTTTTATCATTTTATCTATCTATTATGAAAATTCATATCTTACTATAATAATGCATTACTATAATAAAAATAATGCATTACTATACAAAATAATGCATTAATATAATAATAATTTAATATATTTATATTATTCATATAATTTGAATTTTATTATTATTTTTTTATTCTATTTTAATTTGATTATTTTAATTATAAATAAGTTTTAATATAATAAAAATTTAAAATATATAAAATATATGAATAAATAAAATTTATATTATTATATTATTTCTAATTGATTATTTAATGGTGAAATTGTGACTAAAGATCAAGAAAAATTGCCAATGGATGAAGCTATATCTAAACTGGCTGATGAGGATGTTGAAGTAAGAAAACTTGCGGTTAATAGTTTAGAGGGAATCGATGATGAAAAAGTAATCGAACCTTTAATATTAGCTTTAAATGATGAAAATACTCCAGTAAGACATAAAGCTGCGGAAAATCTTGGAAAAATGGGAGAAAAGCCTGTTGATAAGCTTCTTGAAGTGGTAAATAATGAAGAAGGAGAGTACAAACGTTTTGCTTCTTTTGCTTTAAAAACTTCTGGTAGTGAAAAAGCTGTTGATTATTTCTCTAAAGCTATTCATGATGAGGATTTTGGTGTTCGTAAAGTTGCTGTAAGGTCTCTCGGCGAATTAAAAGCAACAGATAAAATTGATGATATTGAAGAAATAATGCTAAATGAGGAAGATTGGGGTGTTCGTCTTGCAGCTATAAGGGCTCTTGGAGATATGGGTGTCGAAGAAGCAATAACACCAATTAAAAAAGCTAGAAGAAAAGAAAAAGACAAAGATTTCAAAAAAGCAGCTAATAAAGCAATTAAAAAGATTGAAAAGGAACTTAAAAATAAATAACCTTTTCATTTATTTTTTATATTTTATTTTTATATATTGGTTTTTTTAAATTATAATTATTATTTTTAATTATGTTATATATTTTAATTTTTTTATAAATAATGATTTTATAAAAATTGTGACTGTTTATTTATAAAATGATTATCTCCAAATATTTTTTTGATTTTAATTTTCCATAATATTTATATACTACCATAACAAATATTTAGGCATACCTAAATTTTTTAATTATAAATTAATTTTTAAGATATATTATTTGGTTTTTTATTTATAATAAAAAAATAAAAATAAAATAAATATAAAAATAAACTAAAAATCAACTTTGTTTCAGGTAATGGGGTATAGATATCATGATTAATAAGAATATTAATTCTAAAAACAATATTAAATCCAGTTTAAACACTCATATTAAACTTAATACTAAAAAATATAATAATTATAATTTTGGTTTAAATCAAAATCAAAATCAAAATCAAAATCAAAATCAAAATCAAAATTCAAATTCAGATTCAAATTCTAAATCTAAATTGAAATGTGGGAAAAATTCCAAGTGTTCTTGTAAAGGGATTTGTGGAGTATCTTGTAAGTGTGCTAATAGTTTTGATTTTGATGAAGATAAAATAATATATTTCAATGATCAGAATTATGCAATTTATAAATTGGGAAGATGGAAAAATAACTATAAAATAAATTTATTAGGTATTGATAATGAAATTCCTGCAAATGAAATAACTAAAAATAAATCATTAAACATAATTGAAGAAATTAGGAAATATACTTTTGACTTTATGGGATTAAAAATTAATGGGATGATTGGATTAGCTATTAAATTTAATGGATTTAAAGATGAAGACATAACTGAATTAATTGAAAATGAGGAAGCTGAGTATTATCATATTAAAGAAGAATTAAACTCATTGGAGTTAGAAAGTTCTTCAGATTCTATTGAAATAAATAATAATGAATTTCTTATTTATAAACTAAAAGAAAACTGTCATGGAGCTATTTTATCAAGACCAGTTAATGAATTCACAAGAAAAAACAGCACAGTTCATTTAAGTAAAATAAAACTAAGTGGATTTTAGAATTTTATATTTTTTTTACAGGAATCTTAGGATTTTATATTTTTATTTAAACAATTTATTTACCTCATATAAAAAAATATTTTAAAAATTTGAAAAGAATATTTTAAAAATTTAAAAAAAATATTTTAAAAATTTGAAAAGAATATTTTAAAAATTTAAAGGAATATTTTTGAACACAAATTTAAAAACTTTTAGCTAATTTTTATTAATAAATGATGATTTACCACTAATTTCTTTAACTTCTAATCTAAAAACTGTGGTTGAATTCACTGTTTTTAATTTAAAATCATCATCATTAAAGCTTTTTTCTGTGTATTGCTTCATTATATATCTTAGTCCTTTTAATTTTTCTTTTTCAGATAATATTTTGATTTCTCCATTTCCACAGATACTTTCAAATTCCATAGTATAACTACAAGGCGAATCTTTTTTAGTTACATCTAAATAAACATCCATCTCAAATCCTGCTTTGTTGTTATTTTTAATAATATCCAATTTTTTTCCAGTATTAGCTCCATGAAAATATAATTCTAATTTTTGGCTATCTTTGTCATAAAAATATCCAAAATTAAGTGGTATTATATAGGGATATTCATCATCAAACAAAGCAATTCTACATACTTCACATTTTTTGATTATATTTATTATATCTTCTATATTTTTCACTTCTTTTTCTTTTCTATTCATGTTATATTTCCTATTGATTATAATTAAATATCTAGTTAAAATATATATTAAATAAATTGATTTTTACAAAGTTATTAACCATTTCTTCTTTAAAATTATTAGTATATATTGGGAAGTTATTGAAAACTAATTGAATGATATTTAATGAAATTATTATATTTACCAATTTTTACAAAATTTTTCTTAAACAAATTTTTTTAAATAATAAATATTTAGGCACACCTAAACATTTATATGCTATTAAAAATAATATTATAATTGTTGGTGTAATCCTCCAAAAAATTACATCATATCACTCAATGTTCTTAAGTATATGGTTAAAAAAGTTACCTCCTCTTTTTTATATCATCTTTGGCATTTATATCAACTTTATTTAGCTATATGTTTAAGAACAACTCTCTTTTCAATTTGATTCTATTGTATACAAATTTTTTAAATAACTTTTTCTAACTTGTAAATATCTTCTCTACGATTTTTTAGGATTGGAATTTCTTCTCTTGTATTATATATTTCATCAAGATCTATATCTACTATTAAAAGTTCTTCTTCATAGCTACCTTGTTTAATAACTTCTCCCCAAGGATTACAAACTATGGAATGGCCATAAGTATGGTAATTGTTGAACTCATTAAGACATGGTGAAACACCAATTGTAAAAACTTGATTGTCAAGAGCTCGAGATTTAAATAATAATTCCCAATGAGCGGGACCAGTAGTTAAATTAAATGCCCCTGGATATATTAAAATTTTGGCCCCTTCAAGAGCCATAATTCTTGAAAGCTCTAAAAACCGAATATCATAACAAATACCGATTCCTATTTTTCCAATTTTGGATTCTGTATCAATAACAGTAACCTTATCTCCATGGTCCAAAGTATCAGATTCTTTAAAATAAATCTTATCTTTAACATCTATATCAAATAAATGCATTTTTCTATGATAACCTAAAATTTTCCCATTATCATTAAATAAAAAACTAGTGTTATATATCTTTTCCTCGTTTGTTTCATTAATGATCTTTTTTTCAGGTATAGAACCCGCTAAAACATATATATTATTATTTTTACTAATATCAGCTATTGATTTTAGAGTGTAGCTGTCTTCAACAAATTCGGCATACTCTTTAAATTTTTCATTATCATAAGGGCAATTAAACATTTCTGGTAAAATAGCTATATCTGCACCTTCTTTTTTAGCGTTTTTTATCATGGATATAGCTTTTGTAATGTTTTTTTCCTTATTATCAATCACATTCATTTGACACAAAGCTATTTTTAGTTTCATAAGATACACCTATTAATAGTTATATTAATAAAATTATATATTAATATCTAATAATTAAAAATAATATTTAATATATTAAAATTGGAATGAATGGATATTTGATGTACTTAATTATAATTAATGTAATTAAGATAACTAAGATAATTAATATGGTAGAAAAAATAGTCATAATTTAGTTTAATATTTAATTTAATTTATATAATTTAATTTTAGGTTTTTTAGAGGTATAAAAATGAAAAATAATAATAATTTAGATAATAAAAATAAGAATAAAAATAAGAATAACAATAATTTAGATAATAAAAATAAGAATAAAAATAAGAATAACAATAATTTGAATAATAATGCAATTCCTGAAAACATTGATATTTCATTTAATGATATCAATTATGCAATATATAAAATAGGAAATTGGAAAAATGATTATAAAATAAATCTAATTGGGACTTCTAATGAGATTCCAGCTACTGAAACTACAAAAGAACATGTTTTATCTAATATGAATGAAATTAGAAATTCAACTTTTGAAATGAATGGAAAAGAAGTTAATGGTATTGTTGCTCTTTCTATACAGCTAAATATAGAACTTCAAGGACAAAATCTTGATGATTTAATTAATGAAGAAGAAAAGGAATATAAAAATATAGTTGATGAAATAAATGAATTAGAACTTGAAGATTCAAATGGTTCTATTAAACTTGAAAATGATAAATTTTTAATATATAAACTTGAAAAAGATCATCATGTTACTGTAGCTAAACCAGCTAACGGATTAACCTTAAAACATCATGCTGAAGAAATTCAAAGATTGAAAGAAATGAATGAATAATTTCTTTTGTTCTTTCTGTCTTAAAAGGATAGAAAGGTAATTAAATTGAAATTCACGAAAAATGATGAAAAATTAATGCAACTTGTAAAAAGAAGAAAAGTTTCTTTTCAACGAATAAAAATGTATGATATTGTTTTCAATGAATTATATCAGTTATTTGAAAAAACACCAACACAATTTATAAAAGAATCAAGAGCTGAACAACAACCATTTCTTGATAATAATGGAAACCCAAAGATATTAGAGCTAGATGAACGAAAAATAAACAAATATCAATTTTTATATAGTAATTATCTAGACACAACCGGAAACTCTGAGAGAACAAAGAAAACCAAATTAATCACCTTCAGATGTTTATTCAATGAATATAATATAGAGCTACCCAAACCCTTAAATTTTAATGTAATACATGAAAGAACACGAACAAGAGATTTACCGACATGGGAAGATGTGAAAAAAAGTTTAAGATATTGTATAACTCCTAGGGATAAAGCTATTGTTATATTATTAGCTTCTTCTGGAATGAGGGAAGGAGATGCAGTAAGTTTTACTATTCAAGATTTTTTAAATGCAACAGAAATATATCATGATGGTACATTAGAACATTTACTACTTTTAAATCCACTAGAAATTGTGCCATGTTACGACTTCAAACCTGCCAAGACATCAAACAGGGGAAATGTTTGCATTACATACAATACTGGAGAATGCACACAATATATCTTTGAATACTTAAATGAAAGAATAAAAAACAACATCTCAGTAAAACCAAAAACTCCATTGTTCCATAGCTATTTAAACAAAGGATTCTTAAAAAGTAATGCAATAATAAAAATATTCCAAAGAATAAATAATAAACTGAATGCAGGTTTGGATAAAAACGGATATTATGGTAAGTTTAGAGCCCACAATTTAAGGAAGTTATTTTCAACAACTTGCAGAAGAAATATCACAAATATTGTTGTTAAAAATGATAAATACACAGAATTAGATTTAATTTCAATATTCACTGGCCATATTCCTCCAAATAGAAATAATTCAGAAGTTTATGATGCAATAGATGATGTTGACGGCCCAAATAACCCACTTAGACAAACATATGAAGCATTAATACCTTACCTAACGATTGATAAAAATAAACAAAAAGTTGAAAAAAATAATGATTCTTTAGAAAGTGAAATTATGAAGATTAAAGAGTCTGTGGACATTTTGTTGGGTAATAAGGGCCAACTGGTTTCTAAGTCTTAATTTATTTCTTTCATACATACTTTTTTTTAATAATCTTTTAGATATTAATTTTCTAATTTCTTTTTTTGATATTCTTTGAATTCTTCATCATTGATACTAACATAATGAATATCATTTTTAGCTAGTGTTTCAGCAATACATTTTTCTAATTTTTCATGAATTTTTATTATATTTTCTAAAGTTTTTATTAAGTTTTCATTAGCCTTTACTTGTTTTTCTTTAGCTTCATATGCATTGTATATAAGCTTAATAAGTTTTTTTAGTTCTTTATTTTCTTCCAATAAATTGTTGTTATTTGGCAAATTAAGTTTGGTTTTCATGCTAAAATATTGTGAAATATAGTATAATAAATGTTATGAAATTTTAGAGATATATTATTTTTATGAAAACTAGAGTTAAACTTCCAAAAAATGAAAATAGATTAATACAAGAAAATAAAGAACTAAAAAAAATCTTTTAAAATATTGTATAATCATTGTTGTAAACAAAAACATCATGCTGAAGAAATTCAAAGATTGAAAGAAATGAATGAATAATTTCTTTTGTTCTTTCTGTCTTAAAAGGATAGAAAGGTAATTAAATTGAAATTCACGAAAAATGATGAAAAATTAATGCAACTTGTAAAAAGAAGAAAAGTTTCTTTTCAACGAATAAAAATGTATGATATTGTTTTCAATGAATTATATCAGTTATTTGAAAAAACACCAACACAATTTATAAAAGAATCAAGAGCTGAACAACAACCATTTCTTGATAATAATGGAAACCCAAAGATATTAGAGCTAGATGAACGAAAAATAAACAAATATCAATTTTTATATAGTAATTATCTAGACACAACCGGAAACTCTGAGAGAACAAAGAAAACCAAATTAATCACCTTCAGATGTTTATTCAATGAATATAATATAGAGCTACCCAAACCCTTAAATTTTAATGTAATACATGAAAGAACACGAACAAGAGATTTACCAACATGGAATGATGTTAAAAAAAGTTTAAAATACTGTATAAATCCTAGGGATAAAGCCATAGTTACATTATTAGCTACTTCAGGGATGAGGGAAGGAGATGCGGTAAGTTTCACAATCCAAGACTTTTTAAATGCAACTGAAATATATCATGATGGTACATTAGAAAATTTACTACTTTTAAATCCATATGAAATCGTGCCATGTTACGACTTCAAACCTGCCAAGACATCAAACAGAGGAAATGTTTGCATTACATACAATACTGGAGAATGTAAACAACATATATTCCAATACTTAAAAGAAAGAATAAAAAATAATATTTCAGTAAAACCAAAAACTCCACTATTCCATAGCTATTTAAACAAGGGATTTTTAAAAAGCAATGCAATAATAAAAATATTCCAACGAATAAATGACAAACTTAATACGGGTATGGATAAAAATGGATATTATGGCAAGTTTCGAGTACATAACCTTCGTAAACTATTTTCAACAACCTGTAGAAGAAACATCACAAATATTGTAGTTAAAAATGATAAATACACGGAATTAGATTTTATTTCAATATTCACTGGTCATACCCCTCCAAATATGAATAATTCAGAAGTTTATGATGCAATAGATGATGTTGATGGGTCAAATAACCCACTAAGGCAAACATATGAAGCTTTAATTCCTTATCTAATAATTGATAAAAATAAACAAAAAACTAAAACAGAAAATGATTCTTTAGAAACTGAAATAATGAAAATAAAAGAATCAGTTGATATTTTGTTAACTAATAAAAAACAGCTAATTTTAAAATCTTAACTTTTTATAATTTTTTTTTATTATATAAAAATTAATCAATGAAAAGCAATTTTTTATAGAAAATAAATTCAAATACAAAGTTTTTATTTAAATATTTAATTAATATTTTCTTGCTTAATCTATATTATTTTTATAATTTATCTTTTCTTTGTGATTTATTTGTTTAGATTGATAATTTATTTTTTGTACTATTAGGTGATAATTATTTTTGTTTTTTAATCTTAGTAATCGATTATCCATTTAATAACAAATTTCTATATTCTAATTATCATGCTCTTTAATTATTTAAAAATTTCCTATTTTTTATAAAATAATCAGATATTAATTTTTATTATATTGGTTTTAATATTTTTTAGTATCTTTTGGTTATTTTAATAGTATTTTATGGAGTTACTATTTTCTATTGTTGTTGATAGAAAGGTTTATATATGATGGAAAATCTATATTACTATCTAATCATTCATTTTAATTCTTATTTTTTAAAATAGAAAGATTTAAATAGCATGAACTAGATAATATTGTATAGTAATTTTAATTACTTTTGTTTATTAATATATTTTATTATGATATGCATATTGAAAATTATTTTTTATATTAGTTATTTCATTAATTCTAATAGTTTTCATAGTAATAAAACTTTTTTTTTAGCAGTTCTACAGTGTTAAAACTATTATTAAACTTTATTTTGCAGTGAAATTAATCGTCGAAATGCTATTTTAAAAGTTCAAACAAATTAATTCAATATAAAATAGATATGTTAAATAAGATAAGATATATTCGATACTTTATATTAAAATCCATTTTATAAGGTTACTCGAAGTTTACAAAATAAAATATTGTCTAATAAAGTGATAAGAAATTTCTTTTGTAATAAAATCCCGTGAATTTAGAATAAGTATCTAAATTCGTATAAAATTGCAGTTTGGGAGAATAAAAATGTTAAGTGGCTGCATTAATGGTGATATAATGAAGAAATGATAAAAAATGGAAGATAAAACAAAAAAAATTGATTATATTAAATTAAATGATGAAGTTAATTTATTTTTAGAACCTATTGGTAATAGTAAATTAAAATATGTCTTTAGAAGAAATGGCAATGAAATATGTGATTATGAGGGTTTAAAACCATCATCTTTAACTACTAGAAGTATTCTAGGTAAAGAAATAATCAAACATTTAAATTATAAAAGTAATCTTAGTCAAGAAGCTGTTAATGGGCTTTTTGATAAAACTAAAGAAAAATCTCAATTACTTTTTGAAAAGAATAAAAAGAATTTCAATGAATCAAAAAGTTTCAAATCTTTTGAATCATTAAAAAAAGAACTTATTAATTTATTAGATGAAAGAAAAAATATTAATAAATCCCATAGAATTTTGGGAGAATTACTAGGTGAATATGGAGGTATTATACTTTCAAAAGATTCACATTTGATATATAAATTAGATAAAAAGTCTAATGGCTATGTTAATTTAAGCTTTGATGAGGTAAAAAAAATTGCAGCAGATTATGTTGGTGATTATAATACTAATGACAATGATATAAAAATAGCATTATCACATATTGATAAAAGACTAACACCAAAACATAATATTGTTAAATTTGATAACTGCTTGTATGATATGGATAAATTAAGCATAGTTGAATATGAAGAACCAGTTTTTACTGTAATTGAAAGTAAATTTAATTATAATTCCAATGCTAACGCTGGATTAATTAAAGAATTCCTCCATACCTCTTTAAAAAGAGATTCTATTGAAGAAACAGAGAAAGAAGTTCAAAAAGTCCTTGAAATTATTGGATATTTATTTACTTCTGGCAATAAAAGAACTATACTTCCTATAATAACTGGAATTGGAGGTTCTGGAAAATCTGTATTATTAAATATAATTACCAAAATTTTCGGTGTTAATAAAACGACAGATTTGAAATTACAGGATATGAATACGCCTCATGGGACATCTGCATTGTTGGGAAAACATTTAAATATTATCAGGGATTCGGATGATGGTATAGTGGAAAATATTGCGATTTTAAAACAGCAAACTGGATATGACGATTTACAAGTCAATCCCAAGTTTAAAAATCCAATTTTAATTGATAAAGATGAAGTTCCAAAGAGTATTCTAGTTGCTAATAAAATTCCAAGGTTTAAAAATCTTGATTCTGCATTAATGGATAGAATTATAATTATAGAATTTAAACATAAATTTCGTGGCACTTTAGATGAAAATAAAGATTTACTTGCAGATATTCTTAATATTCCTGAAGAAATTGAATGGTTAATTTATAATTCTATAGAATCCTATAAAAAAATGGTTTTCAATGATAAAGACTTTTTAGCAAAAGAATCTTTTGAAAAAACCGAATTGATATTAAATAAACATACAATGCCTTTGAATTTCCTGGTTAGTGAATTAGTATCTGATAATTCTTCTGATACTAGGATATCTACCGATATTATTTATACTGATGAATTAAATAGGCTATGTATTAAATTAGCTAAAAAAGAGGGATTAGATATTACTTCTTATATGTCTAAAGGTAAAATAAAACCTGTGCCTCTTTTAAATGCTATTAGGGGCGTCTTTGGTTTTTGGGATTCTAGATATAGCACTAATGTATCTAATATAGACAATACTTCTAAAAGATTTTATCCAGATATATATAAGATTATTAATAAATGGAATGAATTAAGTGATGAATAGTTGATAATACTATTCCTCACACTTTTGTGCTGGTATAATGAACTTTATATGCAAATGCTTTGATTTTTTTTGAATATTTTTGTAAAAAATTATACTTTTTGATTTTTAAATATTTAAAGTGTAATCCCTTCGTTAAGCGTTTATATCTAAAAATACCTCTTTTATTTTGATAAAATTTCATTGAAAAAGTTGAAATTACATTTTTTTAAAATATAATTCTAATACTATTTTTACTTTTATTTTTTATAAAATTTATTTTATAATAAATCCTTTTTTTTTTAAAGGTGTAATCTATTATAATAAAGCCTATATTCCATGCTTAGATTACTTAAATAATGCTTTGATATTCTTTTACACTTTATTTTAAAATTTTTATATATTGTAATTAATAAAAATCTAAAAAGTACTTTATTTAGTTTTTTATCAGTTTATTACATTTATTTTGTATTTTTAATGTAATTTTTTAATAAAAATAATTATTTAAATTATATTCATCTAATTTTTGATTTTTTAAGGTTAGTTTCTGAAAAAGGTTTAATTATTTGTTTTAAATATTTTTTCATAGCTTTTTAAATTGAATTAGTAGATATGGTTTGGAGTTTTTTATTAAAGTCATAATGCAATTAATTGTCTAATTTTGCCATAAATATTATTTAGAGTTTTTATATTTTGATAATGTTCACTAAAGATTTTTAATTTTCATTTAATCTTAAAAATAAGCATGAAGAAATGAATTTAATTTTTTTAATTGTAGTTAGTGTAGAAATTTTTTTATTTTTTATAATAAAGTATTACTTTTTCTGTCTATTTTATTATTATATTGTTGGTTAAATGAGCTTTTTTCCATTAAAAATCAATTTAAGCAATTATTAATAATATTTATTTTTTTAATAAATAATAAAAAAGTATTACTTTTTGTTTTTTCATTTATAAAAAAATTTCATGATTATATAATTAATATTCATATTTTATATATTATTAACATTATATGATATATTAGTTTATATTAAAAATATATATTGTTAAATAATTTCTATAAAATACAATTGATAGAGTAATATAATTTTTTTAATATTTAATTATAAATAAAAATTATAAAAATGAGGATGGTTATTGTATATGTTTTAATACTTGCTTTCCAAGGGAGGTTATTTGATATAGTCTGCCTTGTTTTTTATCGGGATTTAAAACAATAACAAGATTTTTATCTCTTAATTCTTTTAATGTTCGGCTAATATGGTTAATTCTTATATTGGTAGATTCTGCTATTATTGAAGGAATTTTTAAACCATCTTCTAAATCAATTAATACTTTAATTCGGTATTTTGACATTTGTACAAATGAAATTGCATCAATAAGTTCTTTGTCCATATATTTAGTAAAGTCTAATAAAATATTATAATTATTAACACCAAATTACTATATATTTTTACCAAATAAACACCAAACTATAAATAAGGGTTTTAAATAAATTAATATAAGTTATCTTTAAATTTTTATTAAACAATTTTAAGAGGTGTCTTTTTGCCATTTGATGGTTCTAATTTTCAATCAAATACAAAGTTTTGTACAACATGTGGGGCTCAAATTCATGAAAAAGCTGAAATTTGTCCACATTGTGGGGTAAGGTGTGAGATTAATGATAATAATATTCAAGTTAATTCTGGAGGGGTTAATTTAGTATTGTTTTTTTCAAGTATTGGGGCTATTTCGGGTATTATTATGGCCTTAATGTATTTTTATATTATTTATTTATATTCGCTTAATGGATATATTCCAAATAGTATTTCGATGTATTTAACTCTTTTTTTAATGTTTTTTTCTAGTTTGTCTGGTTTTTTAGGTTATTGGTTATCTTTAAAAGATGTTGAATTGAGTATTTTGGAATATATAATTTCATTAACTGGAATATTAATCGCGGCCATGCTTTCGTTTTTAAGTACTTCTACTATTCCTTTTTTAAGTATTGCTACAGGAATCTCACCCGTATTTTTCATGTTCCTTGGATTAATGTCTGCTGTTTTCTTTATTTTAGCAATATTTTATGTGTATAAAAATAAGATAAATGAAAACCTTGAAAATAGAGGGGTTGTTTTATGAATAAATTAGGGTTGATTCCTATATTTAGTGTCATTATTGTGGGTGTTTTATCTTTAGGGATTTTTGCAGATAGTTATGGCCTTTTACAAAATCAAGACCCTGCAATAACACTAAGTAATATAGATGTTAAAACAGAACAGGGTATTTTGGGAGGAATATTAACTATACAAGCGGATGCTTTTTTTAATGAAGATTTAAAATCTATTGAGATGAATGGAACTATATATAAAAAAGATGGAACTTATACTCCAGTTAATCTAGCAGGGAACCCTGTAAATGGCCTTAAAGACCAAAGTTATAAGCTTGAATACTCAAACATACTTCCTTTAACTATTGAAGATTTAGAAAACATGGCCTATCTTGAACTAACAATTAAAACAATTGATAATAATGATGTAGCTAAGGAAATGACAATTAAAATTACAAATAATGGGCAAAAAATATCTGATACGGGGGATAACCAAACTGGTATCAATTTTTTAAGTCTTTTAGGTCTTCAAAATAGTACAGGTGAATCAACAAATAGTAATTATGATGTTAAAATTTCTAGTGGTTCTGGCAATCCTAGTAATTCTAATTCAGGTAGTTCTTCTCAGATGTCTGCATCAGAAGCTAAGCAGATAGCTAAAAATGCAATTGCAGAACCAGGTTTATCAATTGGATACTATTATTATGATAATTCTGTCGAAGCTTGGATTTTTGACATTGAAAATAATAATGGTGAACTAGTGGATAGAATGGGGGTTGATAGCTATGGTCACACATTTAGAATATAAAAAAATTATTTTTAAGTGATAATAATGAAAGAAAATAAGTTAATAATGATTATAGTTATTTTGATAATTATTATTGTAATTGGAGCAATAGGGATAATAGCTTTTGTTAATTCGCAAAATTCCAATGAAACAAATTTAATTATTAATAATTCTACTAATGAATCTAATAAAAATGATGCATCTGTTGAAAAAAGCATTGATTCAAATAGTGATAAATATTTTTGTGAAAAATGTAATATGTGGGTCTTGGAATCAGAAAGAGAATCACATACCATACAATATCATCATTTTACTTGTGAAATATGTGGTAAAAAGGTATGGGAAGATGGTTCTCATGTTGATGGTTCTCCATATCATTCAAATGAAGAATATGATGAACTGGACCGTGAAAAGGGATATAATCAATATGCAGAAAATTAATAAAGACATAATTAATTTTTTTTTATATTATAATTTATTAAAATATTTTAATTAAAAATGAAGTTTTCGGGGGATGATAAAATTGTCAAATAAAAAAAAATTTTTAATAATAATCTTATTGCTTGTTGCAGTTGTTGGGTTTAGTTTAAGTGCAGTTAGTGCATCTAATGGATATTCACATTATAAAGATTCTTTTAAACTTTATAAAGATTCTTATACTTATATGGGTAATAAATATCCATATCCTTATAAAAAAGAGCGGATAAGTGGTGGAAAAGGTAAATATGGTGGTAGTGCAGAGATTTATCTGTATAAAAAAGGTAAAAAAGTCACTAAAAAATCTTATTTAAGGATTAGTGATTATTATGGTAATGGTAATTTTAAAGTAAGTGTTAAATTTAGGTATTGGAATGGATATAAATACATTAACAAATATAAGACTAAAACTTACTATAAAAAAACAAATTTAGCATATGCAAATGGGGGCATAAGCTCTACTAACTGGATACCAGTTTCTGTTAAAATTTACACTAAATAATTTATCTATTTTCTATTTATTAATTATTTATTATTATTATGCTTTGTGGAATTGATTATTTATGCCTAATCCTAAAAACCCGTGGAGATATAAAAACGACCCTGATTACAAAAGAAGAGTTGATGCGCATGATACTGCTTTAAATAATAAGCGAATTGCCAATAAGAATTCTTGGAGTGAGTTAGAGTGCATATGCACTATTCTTGCAATTGTAATTTTTATTATAGTTTTAGTTTTAGTAAATATATTTTAGATAAGAATAATTCTTTAAAATTACATTTCGATATTATTAAGCATTATTTAAGTTTTAGTTTAATTATTTTTGGCTATATTATTATATTATTTAAATTAATATGGGGAATTATATGAAAGAACCTATTGGTAAGACAGCAAGAAAAATTATTCATGAATCTAAAAATAATCCAAGAATAATATCCTATAATAAAAACCCCATGGGAAAAACAGCAAAAAAGATTTTATCTAAATCTAATCCTCCTATAAATAATAATAGAATTGCAATGATAAAAGGATATATTTATTGTATAGTTAATAAGAGTAATGGGAGTAGATATATAGGTCAAACAGTTAGAAACCCTAACACTCGATTTAATGAACATATGAATAATGCTTTTGACTTTACTTCCTCCTCGTACAATACCCAATTTTCACAAGCTATCCGAACTTACGGAATTAACAATTTCGAATTATTAATATTAGAAACTGGAATAATAGAATCAAACTTAGACAGCCGTGAAATACATTATATTGCTAGATATAACACTTATTATGGAGGTTATAATGGGACTAAAGGAGGCGGAGCAAGAGTTAAAACCTTCTCTAATGAATTTCATGAAAATGCTATTAAAGATAGTGAAGAATTTAGAAAAAAATATGATGAAAAAAGAAAAAGTGATGAAGAATTGCAAAATTGGTTTTGTGCGTGTTGCTTTGGTGTTTTTATAATTGTTATGATAATAGTTATTTTAGGGAATATTTGAGGGTAATAATGGAATATAAAGATTTTTTGAAGTATTTTTGCCATAGAAAACCAGAAAGAACATTTAATTATAAAGGACATTACTTCCCAGTATGTGCAAGATGTACCGGAATATACATAACAATGCTTATTTTCTTAATATTAACATGGAAAACTAAATTTAACACAATTATAAGTGCTTTAATTGGGATTATACTAATATTGCCTATGTTTCTTGATGGAACCACACAATTAATAGGTATGAGAGAAAGTAATAATAAATTAAGATTCATAACTGGCCTTATTGGAGGAATTGGTTTAGTAATATTAGCTAAATTCATATCTTTTTTCATTATCTCTTTTATTCGGCCTTAATCTGAATTTTAATGTTTGTATATCTTTTTTTGTTTTTAGTGTATATCTTCTTTTTGAAATTTTATTAGTATTTATAAATATTGATAATTATTCAAAAGAGAGTTTATTAAATTAATAATTAATTTTTTATCAATATTATTAAGTATGGTATATGGAATTTAAATACATATTCTAAAATTAAATATTTTAATTTTTTATTATTTATAAGTTTATTAAATCTTTTAAGACATGTATATTTTTTCAAATTCTTTTTTTGCAAAGTTATCACTCATTTTTGCAATATATTCACTAATGATTTTTAAAAAAGCATAATGGTTTTCTAATAAGCATCGATAAAAAAGTTCTTCATTATTCATATTATCAATGTCTTTATTCTTCAATACAGTATCAAATTTATTAAATAACCATTCAGATATATTTTCCTTTTTTTCATTTAATATTGGCTTAATGTTTTCCATTTTAATCATTTTCACATTTTTTTTAAGGTCTTCTAATACAACACCCTCTATTCTGTAAGAATTTTGCATTGATTTAGTAAGTTTTTTGAAATTTTTGTCCTTGAAACTAGAGTCAATATATGAATTATTAACATTTTCGTGATATTTATATTTTATAAGTTGATGAAGTATATTACTAAGATAATCTTTTCTAATTTCTTTAGGAATATTTTTATTTGTCATAATAATTGATAAATTTTCTAATTTTAAAACATCTAAAAATATTTTAAATTCTTCTACAGAAGATGTTTGCAAATTAATATCGTATAAAGATTCATAAGCCATTTTATTTTCTTTTTCAAGTTCAAAATTTTTACAATTTTTTTCTATATAAATAATCAATTTTTCTAACATATTAATAGGCATCTGTCGGGGATTGGAATAATATGCTTTAAAAAGTTGTTTTATAATAAACTCCGATTTTCCATCAAATCTACTTACATTAAATGAATTTATGATTTGGCTGTTTATGAAATTCTTAATATTTGCATCAACTTTTTCACCACATTTTTCTGAAAAACATATTAATTTTTTGGTGATTATTTGTTTATCTGTAGATTTTAGAGTATCCGTATACTCATACAACTTATTTAAATTTTTTAGGGATGTTAATGTCACATCTTCAATAAAATAGTTAACTAAACCACTTGTAAGTTCTTTTTTTCTCAAATGTTCGTCAGTATTTTCACTGATTTGTTTTAATTTATTGTAAAAATCTTTTAATAGGTTTTTGGCCTGATAATTTTTTGCATCTTTTATTATGTCATCGATTTTCATTTGTTCAATTATTCCTTCAATGTCTAATTTTAAACTACTGTCTCTTAACCCATCATCTAAATCATGCTGCCTTTGTGCAATTTCATCCGATATTGCAACAATTTGTCCTTCAAGAGTAACGGAATCATCAAAATTTCTCTTTATGGCTTCTTTTAAAACTAAATTATCACTATTTTTTAAAAATCTATATAAATCCCATTTTTTAATAACATTTTTTTCCTTATTCTCTTTTTGAATTGAGGTATGTTTTAAGATTCCTTCTAAAACTTGCCATGTAAAATTTAACCCTTGAGATTTAGAATATCTATTTTCAATACTATCTAATATTTCTAAACTAAAGAAATTATGTTTAAAACCTTTGAAATCAAACCCTTTTTTAAAATCAGGCCTTATATTATTTCCTAAATCATTCTCTCCTCTCATAATAGAGTCCAAAACATATTCTCCTTCATGACCAAAGGGAGTATGTCCAATATCGTGTCCTAATGCGATTGCTTCTGTAAGTTCCTCATTCAAACCTAAATTTTTAGCTAAACTTCTTGAAATTTGCACAACTTCTAAACTATGTGTTAAACGGGTTCTGCAATGGTCTCCTTTTTCATTTGAATAAACTTGAGCTTTATGCTCTAATCTTCTAAATGCACTAGAAAATAATATTCTGTCTCTATCTACAGCTACTGCAGACCTTTTTATATACTCTTTATAATCTCTTTCAAGTTTTGAATCATATCTATCTTCATTTGTAGGTTCATTATTTTTTGTAAATTTTTTATTTTGTTTATAAATTTCTATGTATTTTTTTTCACTTAATTTCATATTAAAACACCTATTGGATTTGAGAAGCATTGTTGTTTATAATTAAGTATGTGTTAGTAATCTTTAATATATAATAGTTATTGAAAATCATATAATTGGAATGTTCCTAAAATACTCCTAATCGGAACAAAATTTTCCTTCTTATAATATTTTTATACTAAATATGGTATGAATATCCTATTTTGTATTCCTTATTAAAGATATTTATATATTATAAGGTGCAATATTATAATAGATTTCTAAAAATTTTTACAAATAAGAGGAACAAATTTTATGATAAATTTAAACAAAGAAGAAATAAGCTTATTCTTACACAAAGTAAAAGAAGACAAAAAACATTTTAATAAATATCTTTTTTATAAATTACAGTATTTTTATGGTCGTAGAAGCCAAGAAATAGCTACACTAAAAACAACTGATATTGATTTTGATAAAAAAGAAATAATTTTTGATTTAGCTAAGAAAAAACAAGATATTAAATTAACTTTGATATTACCTGATGATATAGCTAAAGATATAAAACAAGAAATTGGAAATAATAGTAAATCATCTGAATGTTATATTTTTGTTGATAGTGAGTCTAAAATTGATGGATTTAAGCGAAATATGAGAACATATTTAGAGCGAAACAGCAACAAAATATTAAAACAATTAACAGAAAAAGACATAACTCTAGCTACACATGATTTTAGAAGATTACGAGGACAACACTTATACCTTGCAGGAAATGACTTAGAAATAATACAAAGCCTGTATGCTCATAATTCATTAGACCAAACAATAGAATACCTACAAATAAAAGAAATAGAAGTAAATAAAATGTTATTGAATGATTTAAATTGATGAATCATTTAGTATGTGAATAATAGAAATTTTTTACTAATACACTTATTGATAATTATTATTAAACTATCTAATACAGTAATTAATTAGAAAAATTTATTTTGTGGTCAAGATAAAAAGTGAAGTATGTTTTTAAAAGATGATGAACAATTACCTAAATCTAAATACTATAAAATGAAAATTAAGTCATTTCTTAAAAAAAATAAACTATATTTATTAATAATATCTTTTTTTATACTTATTATTCTTCCCCTATCATTTTATGCAATTAAAAATAATTCTCCAGTAATTGCGTCTTTTATAGCATCTTTGGCAACTTTTTTTATTTTGTTAGTGAATATATGGGATACTAATAAAAAATTAGAGAATCAATCAATCAATAATAAAAAAAATTTACTTTTAGAATTAAAATATTCTGAAATGAAAAAAGACCTTAAAATAACCAATGATTTGATTGCTGATATATTAAAAGTATATAATGGAATAACTAAATTTGAAAGTGATAGAAAAATTACATATAATGATAATGAAATTTTAAAAAAGGATTTGTTTAAATATGGAGAGTTAATTCCTAGTAAAGATTTTTTAGTTTTAATGTATAGTATTTTTCAAGATAAAACCGAAACTTCAAACTTACCTTCATACATCAAAGATTTACTCATGATAAATGATGGGAAAATAATCTATATAATCACAAAAGATAAAGAAAAAAGTTTCATTAGAACATATAATACTCCTTATTATACTCAGCTGTTGAATAATTATTATAAAATTATAAACACTTCTTCAGATAAAATTGAAAATCAAAAAACTAAAAAAAATCTTGGTCATACAAAATTAGATTTATATTTACACTTTTATAAAGAAATTAGGGGCTCTTTAATAAAAAATCCCAGCACATTAGGTGTGTACTGTAATAATAATTCAGAAGAAATTAAAGAGAGTATTAGAAAAACTTTTTATTCAATTTTATCTTTTGTAAATAAAAAAGGTTATGATAAAATTATACTTGATGATATTTTAGATTCTTAATATTTTATAATATTATATTTAACTTTACTAATTTTTTTTATTTATACAAAACATTCCCAAAAAAAATAAATAACTTTTGATTTAGCTAATAAAAAACAAGATATAAAATTAACTGGAAATGATAAATAAAATAGCGGGAGGAATATTTATTAATATAAAAAATAGATTAAAAAAATTTAAAATGAATATTCAATATTTTCTACTAGAATATGTATTTATAAAGAGAAGAACTTTTTGGAAGTATCATGGCATTGATATTTTATTTTTATTATGGGTGGTATTAGGAATATTGATATTTTATGGAACTATAATAAATTTAGATATTGCTTTGGGTACTAAATTAACATTACCTTTAGGAAATTTTTGGAATTTATTATTTGGAAATTTGATTGCACTATTTTTACCAATTTTCATGTTTTTAACACCTGTTATATATGAAAAAATAACCAATACTCAAAATAAAGTGATGATATATAAAGAACTTAAAAAATTAGCAACTTGGACTAATAGGGGTCAATTTTCGGAAGATAGATTAAAAAAAGATTATGAAATTTATTCGGATAATTTGAAATATTTTGTAGAACAGTTAAAGTCTGGTGAAATTGATGATGAAACATTTGAAAAAGAAATAAAAATGGAAGATGAATCTTATAATAGTGATGATAGTAGGCATAATATACTAGTTAAAGAAGCTTTCGAAAGTGCAAAGCTATATGAAAAAGCATATTATAAATATTTGCCAGTAATTTGGAATGATAAATTACTATTAGGGCTTTCAAAAAAATTTATAGATATAAATAGCAACATCTACATGAATCCTGACTACATTTACTATTTTATCATTGAAAAAGATGTAAAAAAACTTAATGATTATTTAGATATATTGATTAAAAATGAATCAACCATTCACTGGATTATTTATAAATTTCCTAAAAAATTTAAAATGCGGCTATTTCATCGATTATGGTCTGAGGAATTTAACAATAAAGTAAAATACATTACTTTTGGTCATGAAGAGGAAATAATTCTTGAAATAGAAAAAAAATAAATATTAAATTAAATATTCATGATTCAGAAAACTTTGTTTAAACAGTTATATTTTTTAGGAAAAAATATTTAAATTATCCAAAAATTTATTAAAACAAATCTATTAAATTAAACAATAAAAAACTTGCGAATTAAAGAAATAAAAATAAATAAAATATTAATAAAGATGGTTATACTATGGGAAAGTTTGGTGATTGGAATATTATTAAAACTATAGGTGAAGGTGGTCAAGGCCAAATTCATTTAGTTAAAAATGAAAAAGGTGAGCCCTCTGGCGTCTTTGCTTTAAAAAAATTGACTAATAAAAACAGGATTCAAAGATTCGAAAAAGAGATTCTCGCAGGAATGAAACTTAAACATCCAAACATTATTGAAGTTATTGAATATGATTTAGAAAATAAAAGACCTTATTTAGTAATGAAATATTTTGAAGAGGGTGATATGACTAATCTAAATATTGTTTCATTTTCTTTAAACGAAAAGATTGAAATTTTTAGAAAAATATGTGAAGCCGTGGCATTTGCTCATAAAAATAAAGTTATACATAGAGATATAAAGCCTGAAAATATTTTCATGGAAAACCAATTTGAGCCAATAGTTGGAGATTTTGGGCTTTGTTTTTTTGATGATGAGGAAAGAATTACCAATAGTGATGAAGTTATTGGTTCTAGATATTATATGGCTCCAGAATTAGCTGATGGAAAATTTGAAGATATGACTTATTCTGCCGATGTTTATTCGTTAGGAAAATTATTTTATTGGATAATAACTGGAAAAATATTTGATAGAGAAAAACACAATGATAATAAATATAAAATAACAAAAAATGAAAAGACTATTTGCTTTTTAATAAATGAAGTTTTAAATAAGACAATAATTGAGAATCCAGAAAATCGATTGCAAAATGCTTTTGAATTAGTTAATGAAATTAATAATTTAGAAAAAAGGATTAGTATGGGAGCTAATTCCATTGGGCCAAACATCCCATTAGAATGTATTTTTTGTGGAGTTGGAAAATATCATAAAATATCTGGTAGTAGGAACGGGATAGCAGGAATAGAAACTAGCAATGGGTTCAATTTTTCCCGTAATAAGGAATGGACTATACTTCAATGTGATTACTGTAATAACATTCAAATTTTTAGCCCACTAATTAAAGACTCTACAAATAAATGGGAAAAGAAATAAAAAACTTTCTTGGTTATTTTATGGATATTCCTTATGATTTAACAATGAGTGGATTATTGAAAGAACAAAACAAAATTCTAATCTTAAAAAGATATCCTAATTCTAAAATAAACTCTCTTTACTCGGAATTGGTAGGGTTAAGGTGACTAAAAGATAAGAATTTGATAAAGCATCGATTAGGAAGTTTGAAAAAGAGAAAGATTTAAAAATAAGAATTGACGATTTAATAGGTTCAATTCAAGAAGATTTCCCACATAAAAAAAATCATGGCTTTAGTCATGAATGTTGAATTTATATCTGGTAAAATTAGAATAATGATGAGTATATTGTTTGGAAATGGGATTGATTATAGGATTATACACAAAATAGGATACATTGTTCTGAAATTTGATTTATTATTTAAAGAAAAAAAGTTAAAGTCTTTATTTTCCTAAAAAATCAGCGATATAATTAATAAATACCATGAAAAAATAACTTCTTCAGATATTGAAAACCATTCTAATTATTTACTTAATCAAATGGAACAAGTTTCTAAAATTATATTAAATGATTCAAAAATAGATTTAAAAAATCAAGAATTTTATTGGGAATTATATGAAAGATGGTTTGATATTTACTTAAAGGATGTTGAATTATTTAGAGAAATGTATAAAAATGATTTTATTTTATGGGGCTATGCTTCGCTACGAAAAATGTATATGATGATGATTATAATTTAATTGAGTGTTTTGAAGAAATATCTAAAACACTAAATAAAAAAAACATAGCAAAAATTATATTTGATGAAATTTATTAAATTTCTAAATGCCGACAAAAACTTTAAATACTATCAAAAGAATACTTAAAACAAGAAAGAAAGAATGAAAGAAACTAATAAAGAAATTCAGCAAGAAATATCATGTTACTGTAGCTAAACCAGCTAACGGATTAACCTTAAAACATCATGCTGAAGAAATTCAAAGATTGAAAGAAATGAATGAATAATTTTTATAATCCTCTAAATATAAATTGTATAATAATTATAATTGTATAATAATTATAATATTATAATAATTACGATATTAGTATATTAAACTTTTTAAAATTGTTATTTTCATATAATCCTAGAATTATATATTTTCTTAAATATGGAGGATATAAAAATGATGAGAGGTATAACTGTAAATAATAAGAATGAATTGGAGAGCACTGTGGATAAATATGTCATGAATGGTTATGAACTAGTTTTTATGAATAACCAAGAAGCACTAGTTAGAAAAAAACGATGGACTGCAGGTTGGATAATAGGGATAGCATTAGGTTTGTTATTTTTTCTTGTCATTGGGATTATTTTATTGGTAGTTAGGGCAGTTATGGATGTTGATTCAGTTCAAATTACTGTAGCTAAGTATAATACTAGTAATAATACAAATTATAATGCTAATGATAATAATATTAATAATATAAATAATAATGCTAATGGTAATAATAATAATAATAATAATAATAATCCTAAAGATGATTCAATTCTCAATAATGATTTAAAAACAAAATTTTGCACAAATTGTGGAGTAAAAATCCCCGAAGATTCAGATTTTTGCCCTAAATGTGGAGCAAATTTACAAGAACCAGAAATGGACAATAAAGAATCTTCTGACCTTAAATAATTATGTTATATTATTTATTTTAATTTTTTTTATATATTATATTTAAAAATTTTATAAAATTTTTAGGAAATAAATATTATTTTTCAAATTTTTAGCTAAAAATAATAAAAACTTCTTAATAGATACTTATTATGAAATTAAAAACAATATAATAAAAAAATAAAATAATAATTAAAATAATTAAAAATAAAATAAAATAAGAGATAATATAATTAAAAATAAAATAAGAAATAATATAATAAAAAATAAAATAAAATAAGAATTTTACTTTATTCTTCTGGAATATTTACCACGAGATTATAATTACTATTTGTTATGTGAGGTTGTGCAAATTCATTGGCTAAAGCTTCTGCATAGATTTTTTCTTCATCATAACCACTTGAAGCTTTTGTCACATTTATCATATAAATATAATAACAATAATCCTGAACATTTTGTGAAACTATTGAATCATACAATGCTTTTTTAATGCTTGATTCAAGAGGAGTTAACCCAATTACAAAAGCAACTTTTGCATCTGATTTAATATTTCCAAATGCTCCAATTATTTCTACTGTTCCTAAGTCATTAGAACCTAATAACTTTGAACTAACACTACTATTATTTAAATTTCCGCTCTGGTTAAATATTGGAAGATATTTATTAATACTACTTGAAATCGGTACATTTAATGATAGTGAGTTGGGAAGAACTTTATTTTTATTTATATAGTCTCCTACTTTAACTAATCCATACATAATGGTTTGATATTGTATGTTTCCATATTTAGAACTTACATAATTAGGGGATTGTTTATTATTTTCTATAAATGTAGATATTCTTTTACTAATATCATAATACTCCGTTTTTGTAAATATTCTATTTATTGAAGCACCGCTTGGACTAGAAGGATTTTTTATTCCATATTTTACAATTATGTCCCCATTTGATCCTCCATATTTACTACTTATTAATTTTGATATTAGATATAAATATTCCGGGATTGAGTATTTATAGTTGGATATTGTAACATAGTTTGGTAATTTTCCATTTTTTTCAACATAGCTTTTTATTGAAGAAGAAGCTACTAATATACTATTTTGAGATAATTTAGTAGGTTTTACGTTTTCTGAGTTGTTACCTGAATTATTTTGGATATTTGGATTTGTTTGAGTATATTTAGGCATTTTTTTATTAATACTATTAGTGTTTTTTATATTTAATGAAAGATATGATGGTAAACTATTATAAGAATAAGTATAAGCTAATATTCTAGAGAAACCATAAATAGCTGTCTGATATTGTACTTTTCCAAATGAACTAGATGCATATTTTGGAGCAGTATTATATTTATCAATATATGAAAAGATATTTGTTGCTAGGCTATAATATGCTTTTTTAGTTATTTTTTTATTAATTGAGTTTCCTGTTGGGGATGTCGGATCTTTAATTCCATATTTGGCTAAAATATCTGTTTTAATGTTTTTATATTTATAATTTATTGTTTTTGAGAGTAAATACATGAATTCTGGCATTGAATAATTGTAGTTTGAAATTGTTACATAATCAGGCAGTTTCCCATATTTTTCTGTATAAGTTTTAACATATTTAGCACTAATTAATATTTTTGATTGGGATAATGTTTTAGGGCCAGTTATTTGAGCTGTTTTATATTTTGTTTGAGTAATTTCTTTTGATTTATTCATGCTTTCTTTGTTATTAGCAATTAAACTAACTTCACCTGAGTCATTTACAAAATTTGCACTGTTTAAATTGGACTGATCTGAAATAGTATTTTTTTGAGTATCAGTACTACTTTCTGCAAAACTAAAACTACAGGTTAAAAAAACTATCATTGAAAATAATAAAATAATTCTAATATTTTTCATTAATATCTTTTTTATTAACATTTTATTTCCCCTTTTTCATGTTTATTTATTCTTAAATATTATACTTTATTTTTATCTGTTCTATATTTAGTATTTATTAAAATATAAATATTACTAATATTATTAATGAAATATTTTAATTTAAGGATTAATAATTAGATTTTAGTGTTTTTTATTTATTAATAATAAAATATTAATATATTAAGAAGTTGGAATTATAAAAAAGAATAAAATATACTATATAAAAAATTAGTTAATCTATAAAAAAATTTTTATTATTATATACTATGAATAAAAAAATAACTGTCTATTTTACATTATTCTTAAAAAATTATATCCTTTTTAGATTTATATCTTTTTTTAAAGTATACTTATACAAAATTAAAAGAGTTATAATTATTATTGGAACTAATATATCACTATATAATGCATAACCAGTATTTCCAATAGCCATATTTCTAGTTTGGAACATATTTGTAATATGTATATATGCATCTCCAAGATAAAAAATAGAAACCGCTGTTACAGTAGCTGTCCAAAAATTATCTCTTAATTTCAAACATAAAATACCCAAAATTCCATAAGATAAGTTTGCAATTCCAACTTCAAATTGAAATGGACTTCCAGTAGGCCAACCTATCATCTTAGCTATGGTATCCGCCATGAAAATATGCCCAAAAAAGGCAAATAATGATCCAAAACCAACCATTATTACTAAAAACCATAATAAAAATATTTCAAATATTCTATTTTTAGTTTTTTCTTTTTTACTTAAAAATAAATGTATTAAAGCCCCTAATATTGTTAAAATCCAAAAAATATAAATCATTTCCATAGAAATTCCCCTTTATACTTTATCTAATGGAATCTTTGTTTTATATTCTTTAAATATTTGTTGATTTTTAATTATTCTACTTTAATTTAAAATTAATAATGGAATATTAAGAGTATTGAGAGGATTATTCCAACTATTGAAATAGCTATTTGTATGTATCCATGTTTTTTAACAAATTTATCTTTGGATTGTATTAAATAGAATGGTAAAAAGATTCCTATAAAACTAAAAAAGCCATAATTATTAAATAAAATATTTAAGAGAATTCCTCCCCAACTAAATAATATTGTGATTATATAGCTAATTATTATTAATTTTTTATAGTTTAAAATAATGTCTTTTTCTTTTTTTTGGATTAAAGGCATTCCGCAATTAGAACAATAGTTGAAATTTTCTTGGTTTTCACAACCACAATATTTACATATTTTTACCATTTTTATCAAGGAATATATTGTTCATGATAATATAAAATACTTTTTAAAGTTTTTTTAAAGTTTTTTATTACAAAAGTTTATAGATTATAATAAGTTTATAGATTATAATAATATAATAAGTTTATAGATTATAATAATAATAATATAATAAGTTTTTGATAAGTGAATGTTAAATATTATAGGTACTTTTCCATGATTTACAATTAAAAAATTTAGATATTAGTAATTAGAAATATTATTAATATAAAAGTGGATATATAGTTATTCTTGCTTTTTTTTTAAAAAATAATTGGAAATAATAAAAATAATTCAAATCATTTTATTTTGAATCATAACTAATTGTGGCATCAATATTATCTCCAATTTTAAATTCTGTCATTTCTCCTTTTACTTTTAATTTTCCATCATTACCGAGGTGTAAAGTTTTTGCCCAAGTTCTTTCTTTTCTAGTTAACATTTGATAACATGTAATAAAGAATAATGGGATTAGATGGAATGAATAAATCCAATATCCAATAACATTAGTTAAAATACTAGGTATTGAAAAGTTGTCACGGTTTAATGAAATAATTACTCCTGGGAAAAAACCAATTGCAGAAATCAGTCCTATAATTAGAGGGGCATTCATTTCAATTATAAAATGATTTTGATAATAATATGAAAAAACATCGATTCCAAGAACAATAAATCCAATGAATATAAACAAATTTAGAATATAGAATGAAATGTGTTCTATAATACCAAATGTTCTTAGTAATGGAAGTTTTGATTTTAAGATATTAGGGGTGTCTATGAATAATGCTTCAAAGTTTCCAATAGCCCATCTTGCTCTTTGTCTAAATAATTGTTTCCAGGTTGGTACAGCTTCTTGATAAACACAGGTTTCTCCACAATACCTAATTTCAAAACCTTTTACCATCATTCGAATACTTAAATTCAAATCTTCAGTTATAGCAAATCCATCCCATCCTCCAAGAGCAGTAATTGCTTCTTTTTTAACAATTTGTCCATTTCCTCCTAAAAATCCAGCTTTACCTAAGATATCCTTCGCCCTAACAATATTCCCAAATAATCCAAATTCTATATTTTGCATTGCTGTGAGGAAATTTTCATCTTTATTATAAATTTTCACTCGTGATTGTACCCCTTTAACATTCTCATCATTTAAATAAGGCATGATTATACTTAAATAATCATCATCTACACGTGCATCAGCATCAAAAACAGCAATAACTTCTCCTTTAGCTATTCTTAATCCATCATTCAGTACATAGCTCTTTCCTTTACCTGATCTTGGAGGAACTCTTGTAATCACTTTTAAATTATCAAATTCCTCTTTAAGTCTACTCAAAACTTCTCCAGTTCTATCTTCTGAACCATCATTAATAACAATAAGTTCAAAATTCTTTTTGCCTTTATAATAATAGTTAACATTTGCAAGAGATCTAACACAATCTTCGATGGTATGTTCTTCATTATGTGCGGGAACCATCATTGTAACAAAAGGAGGTACTTCATAAGGAGTTACTTTTTCTTGTTTTAATAAATTTGCAAGAGCTAAAAATATCATTACACATGAAGGTATGAATAGTAACCATTGCATCCAAGTGAAATTAAAATATAAAAATGAGGTAATTATTAATGTGGAAGAGATTCCAATCATGGCTGCTACACATATTTTTTCGATTAAAAGCTCTTTATTTTTTCTTTTAACATCATTTTCTACTTTTTTAATTTTATTTAAGTCTTCAGCACATTTTTTAATTCCAAAATTAATAACATGTTCTAATTCTGTAGAATCATAAGGTTTTGAGATAAATCCAAAAGGATAAGTCATTATAGCATTTTCTATATTTTTTCCTGTTTCATCGTTGTCTAAATAAATTATTGGTATGTCTAAATATTCAATTTTTTTAGCAGTTTCCACACCATTCATATTTCCTTTTAGATTAATACCTATAAGGATCATATCTGGTTTATATTTTTTAGCTATTTTTATCGCATTTTTTCCAGTGTTAGTTGTATCAATAACATTATGCCCTATATTTTCAATCTTTTGCTTGATATCTAATGAAACAGATTCTTCTTCTACAATCAAAATATTTTTAGAATTTGAATCAATTTTTTGAGGTTTTTCACTTTTTTGTTTTCTTTATTCCTATAATATCTTTCACTAGCTTTTAAATTTAATTTTTCTGCTGATTTTTTATCTGAATTATCCTCTTGTTTATCTTTTACTACACCCATAGCAAGATTTAATTTTTCTGTTTCAATTTTATGATTATTAATAGCTATTTCAATAGAATTATTAAGCTTTTTTGTATCTATTGGTTTGAAAATAAATCCTAATCCTGAATTTATTGTATCTACACTTAAATTTTTGATATTTTTATTATCAATTAAATCCTGTTTATCAGCTATAAATAACACTGGTAAATCTAATGCTGATAATTTTTGGGATACTTCGATACAATCAATATTTCCTTTAAGGTTAATATCAATTAAAATTAAATCTGGTCTTTTTTCTACAGCGATATCAATTCCCTCATCTCCTGTAGAAACAATTTTAAGTACTTTATAATCTATTGATTCTAATTTATTTTTTAAATCATTTGCAGTAAATTTATCATCTTCGACAATAAGAATGCTTTTACGCATTAATTTCCCCCCTTTATGTCGAATTATAAAATCATGATTATAATATTTTATATAATGTCATTTAACATGGTTAATTATGTATTTAGTTAATCAGGGTAGTTACATAGTGTAACCTAACTGATTTAGTTACATGGTCTAGTCTTAACGAGCTAAATTTACATTAACAGATCTATTCTGCAATTATTCAAGCTAAATAAATATCAAATAATATATAGTGTCCTATCAAGTTAAATAAAATATTAAATAATATTTAAAAGGATTGCTAAATAGCTATATGTAATAAAAAAAGAAAAAATATACAGGCTATCAATTAAATTATTAAAATTAGATTTTAATCAATAATTTCTAAGGCATTGATTATTTAGCATTAACATTAATATTCAAAAAATATAAATAGTATACTTTAATAAATAATATACTTTGTATAATTTGCATCAATGTTGTAAGTTATATATAATATTTTTTTTAGTGAAATAATTTATAAAATTTTATATTGCATGATTTTTATAATCATATATAAATATTTTATATAATATTTTTATTATATCAAATTTTCATTATTATATAATATTGTATGTTATAGTATATAATGTTTTGTATTTTTAGGACATTATAAAAATAATATATATTTGTCATGTTTTAATAATGAATTAATACATAAAAAATGAATGTTATGATATTACTATTAAATTTCTAAATTAAAAATTTAGATTTTTCTTTTTTTATTAAAATTCGTTATGAGGTTATATTTTATTAATAATTCTTATTAATCATTAGAAAACTTTAAAACAATTAAATATTATTTTATTATTTTTAAAAATTTTTAAAATCTCTTTAATACTTATTTTAAGATTTATAATTAATAAAATATCCTTTCATTAATATTTTAATATTTTTATCTCCATATTCTTAAATTTTATAGAGTTTTGAATGATTTATCTTATTATTAAGTTGATATACATATTGTTAATGTGTCTTATAACAATAATAGTGTATTTATATTATATTAATATTTTAAAGTGGATATATTATTATTTTATTTTAGTAGTTAATTTATAATGTACATATTTCTTGTAATATTATTCACATTTATCTTAACTTATTTGCCCTCAAATTTGAAACCTTTTTAATTTGTTTTTTTTAATTTAAAACGGTTTTAACGACCTTGTTTTTAAATTTTATGCCCAAACATTTATATATATGATTGTTCAATATTACTTTCTCTAGAAATTAGCTTTTATAAGAAAAATTTCTAGATATCGGAGGCGGAAAATATTAATTTAAATAAAATACATTACGCAGTATTTATTATCTGTGTAGCATTCTCTATAGTAGCAGTTTCAGCTACCCAAGAAATGCCAAATACTAAAAATGAATTATCTAACAATACTGGTGGGGGTTCAAAAAATCCTGAAATTACTAACAATAATCAAAAATCCAATAAAGATTCAAATAGTTCTAATAATTCAATAAAATCTTCAAATTATTATAAATCTTTAAAGAATACAATAACTATTACTTCATTACCAAGTGCTAGTGGGACTGGATTACCTTATGTTTGGACTACAAATACTTGGAAAAACTATTGTCCTTTGTGTGGAAAATATGGAGGGCTATTGATTAATCCAAAAGGAGTTTATGAGAAAGAAATTACTTGTAAATACTGTGATGCAGATTATTGTGGAAGTTCTGGTAAAGATAAAGCATATGGATCCAGAGCTACATTAATAAGAGCATAATTAATAAAAAAGTATAATTAAAATATATTTTTGGTACCTATTAATTTGAGATTATTTATTGATTTATTAATGAATTAATATTTCTCAAATTAATTTGAACTACTTTCTTATTATTTTCTATTTATTTTTATTTTATTATTTTATTTAGGCTGAGTTATTAGGAAATGAATATTTTAATGAATTTCTAATATTTTTTATAAAATTCTTTATAAGTATATCTCTTATATAAAAATAGATTTTTTTGGGATAATATATAAAATTATTAACACTTCATAAAATTATTAACACTTCTATGTTCATTTAATGAAAAATATAATAAATGAAAGATGTGATAACAAAAAAACATTATTTTTTTATAGTATTTATGAAAAAAATACTCTTTTAATTAAATAAAAATTGGAAAATTAAAAAAATTTGATTATATTTTTAGTATAAATATGAAAAGCTACGTGCTTTAACATAATTTACATTACCATTTTTTATTAAGATTTTTACATTTCCTTTTTTATCGATAGTTGAAGAATAATTTTTTCCTTTAAACCACATTCCAAAATTATTCAGTTTTTGTGATTTGATTTTTTTAACTACTTTTGCAGTATATTTTGTGTATCCATTCCAGTAACGGTATCTCTCATTTGTTATTTTCTGATTTTTTATAGTTTTTGAATATGTTTTTTTACCATTTTTATAAAATCTTAATGTTTGTTTGTATGATTTAGGGTATTTTTTAACTATATCTTTATGTTTGTCTGTTGGATTTGTTTTGTAATGATAGTCTAATGTCAATGAATTAGATTTAATGGTATCTTTATATGCAATACCAGCATATTCATATTTATAAGTTATAGCAGATACTGTTGGAGCGATGCATAGTCCCAATACAAGAGCTCCTAACAAAAATATAATATATTTTTTTTTCATTTTATCCCCCCAATATTAACATATAATAATTTATATTTAATGTTATGTATATTATATATATATTATTAATTTTTTGCTTTGTTTTATATAAATATTTCTTCTATACTTATTTTATATTTTATTTCAATACTATACATATATATTTAAAATCATTTATTAAAAAACCATATAATGCTATAATATCTTTTAATTATTATAATTTTAGTTAAAATAACTAAAAACAAAAATAAATAGGGTTCATAGATAAATTAATTAAGTAAAAATGGTAAATATTTGAATAAATGGATTAAGTAAATAAAAAACATAAATGTATAAAAAAAGTAAAAAGGATAAAATAATAAAAATTATCCTTGAAAAAATTTAATTTTAGACTTTGTTTCACTTTCTTCTTTTTAAAATTCCCAAACTGCTTATTAAAATTAATAAAATTGCTATAATGGGGGTTCCTGTTTTTTTCATAGATGCATAAGCATCTGGATTGTTTTTTGTTTTTACATTATTTTTATTTTTTGTTAATTTAATGACATCATATTTTTCAGAAGAAAGATAATTATCATCACCATTAAAACGAGCTAAAAATTTAAATATTGTATTAGTAGAATCAATATTTCTAATTTTATAATTTAATGTGGCTATTCCATTAGAATCTGTAATTAAATTGAATTTTTCATTACCAATTATAAAAGTCACATATTTTCCTTTTAATGGTTTTTTGTTTTTGTCAGTCAATTTTAGTTTAAATATTAATTTTAATTGTTTTTTAATAACACTAACTATGGTAATATATGTTTTTCCTTTTCCAGGAGTCATAATATAGTTGGATATTTGGCCATCTGCTTTAGAAGTTAGGTATACTGGTTTTGTTGAATTAATAATGAATTTTATGTCATTATTAGAAGTTTCTATATTATTCAAATCTATTTTGTTTATGGAAGTGTAAACACTAAATTTTGCTAATTTATCTATTCCATAAGGAGTATTTGTATTATTTAATACCATGGTATGGAATTTAGCAATATCTCCAACAGTTAAATTAACTTCGAATGGAATAAATTTTAATATATAATGATTTTTAGTAATTATATTGGTCTTATTCTCAATATCATTAACTCCCCACCAATTAAAATCTGCAGTATTATTGTTGGTTGTAGTATTTTCTGATAAAATAATTAAACCTCTATAAAATGAAATGATTCGGTTGAATGAAATATTAACATTACTTATGCTTTTGTTAAGAATTTCATCAGAAATTCTATTTTCAGTATCACTGCTAACATCTATTTGAATACCGTTTCCTATACTATTTATAAGATTATTTCCAATAATCATCACATTTTTTATATTCCTGGCACTGTGTATGTTTAAAATATTTTCTGTACTATTGCCAGATATATTATTATTTTTAATAGACAGATTATTAATGTTTTCAATACCTTCTATTATAATTATGCCATAATTAAATGAGATGTTATTGTCATAAACACTAAATTTATTTAAATCTTCATAAGCGTGGAAGTTTTCAAATAAAACTGTTGTATTAATTTTATTATTATATAATGAACAGTTGTATTGGTTATTGCTCTGTAAATATAATGTTAATGATTCTAAAAACATTTTATTATTGAATATCGAGCTATCTACTATTTTTTCTGTAGCTGAAATTAAGAAATTACTATTCCCTGATTTTATTGTGTTATTATACATTAAATTTTGGCTTATATTTATACTGAGCATATATATTCCAAATTCATCTATGGAATTTATGATATTGTTGTTTATAATAGTTTTATTTATATTTTGAGTTGTATATATCTGAAAAAACGTTCTTTTAGCATTAATTTTATTATTGGATATGCTAGAATTATATAGGTTGTTATTAGATTGGATATATATGCTCGAATAATCACTATTTATGTAATTATTAATTACATTGTTATTTACTCCTATTTCGGTTCCATTTAAATTTATAATGTTCATTTTAGCATTTATTATATTATTAGATAAATTAAAATATTTTAAAATAGCTGTGTTTTGATTTATTATTATATTTTCTAATGAACTAAAATTATTGTTTTTTATATTAAAATTAGCTATATTTTCGAAACCATTTATATTCATACTTGTATTAAATGAATTTATTTCATTGTTAGAAATTGTAATGTTGGTTATATTATTTAAATTGGAGTTAATTTCATAATTTTCTGTAACATAAAAAATATTATTGATAATATTCACATTATTTGCATTTTCGCCGTTTATATTGATATAACCATTCTTAGAGTTAATTTTATTGTTAATAACATTCCCATTATTCAAATTTCGGCTGTTAAATTTATTATTAAACCCTTCAATTGTATTAATGGTATTGTTTTGGATATAACTGTCATATAAATTGTCCCATCCATTTAAATCTATATATCCAGAATAGATATCAAATTTATTATTGTAAATATTTCCTTTAATTAAATTAGCACCATTAACATCAATAGCAAATATGTCTGTTGTATCAACTGTATTATCATTAAAATAAGGGCTGATAAGATCTTCACTACCATAGAAGTTAATGAAACCAGAATCTACATGAATGTTATTATGGGAAATTATATTATTTATTGAGTGCTGTGAATAGATATTCATTGTTAATATATTGTTATTAAAATTATTATTTGATATTGTTGTATTATTAACTATTCCTTGACTTCCTAGGACCAAAATTTGTGCTATTGATTCATTATTATTAAAATTATTATTGGTTATTGCTATATTTTCAGTATCTTTGCTTGAGTATACAAGTATTTTTTGGAGTTCTCCTCCTTTAAATTTGTTATTGTTGATTTTAACATCTTTTGTACTATTATTTGAAGATTCAATTAATATGGTTTCCGAATCATCCACACCATCTGATTCTAATTCATTATTACTAATTTGAATATTTTCTATATGACTACTACTGCTATTAATATTATCATTTGTTTCTGCAGCTATTTCTATAGTTTCTCTTGTAGTGTTAATTTTATTGTTTTCAATATTTGTATTGTTGATGATTGCATTTCCTGAGTTTTTTGTATTATTGATTATTATTCCATGTGTGGAATTTGTTATATTATTATTTATAATAGTTAAATTTCCTTCGGTAGAGTTTATTGGTGTTTCATAATTTTTAATGTTGAAACCATCTATTTTAACCCCTGTTGAATTAATATTGAATAGATTATTTTTCCCATCTCCAATAAATGTTACTATTCCATTACTTATGATATTTATTGCTCTAGTTATATTAAGGTTTAATATGTAGTTATAATCTCCAGAATCAAATATAATTGTATCATCTGCTGTGTTATCTATGATATTTTGTATATCTGATATATTTGTATTATTATTAACATTAGCTCCGCTCACAGAATTCATGAAAATAGATACTCCTATCAATAATATTAATATATAAATAATTCTTTTGATTTTTTCACCTCCACTGTAATTATTAAATATTATATATTTTACCTAAAATTATAATGGCATATAATTACTTATCAACCTTGATAATTAAATATATGCTAATTTTAATTGTTTTTAATGAATATATAACTTTTTCTATATAATATTCAATGTTAATTTCAAATAGTATTTTATTCTTAGCTCTATTTTAATAATTTTAAAATTTCTATTGTTTAATCTAAAAACTCTATTGTCCTAATATAAAAATTATATAATCTAAAAAATTTATTCTTATAATCTGTAAACCAAGTAATTTAAAAAATTATTTTTATAATTTTAAAAATATACCTTAAAAATGAAACTTTAATAAAATCTTTGAAATTAATAAAAAATTATTAAAGTTCACCAAAAACAAATAAAACAAATATTTTTATCTTTTTCTAGGATTAAACTAATTTAAAAACGTAAATTATATAAAATAATTTTTTATTGTGGGGGTGTTTAAAATAAACTATATATAAAATTATATTGTAAAATATTAATATGTTTAAAAATTTTATTTATATAAAATAAAAGTATTATAAAATCAGTTCTTATTTATAAAATAAAAAAATTATATTAGATTAGGGGATAATATTAAATTTTTATAAAAATATGTCATTTTAAACGAGATTGTATAAAAATTAAGAAATATACAAGTCCACAATAAGGAGGTATGAAAATTGAAACAACCATACTTATTATTGGGATTATTATGAAAGTTTTTTTACTTTTAGAGATTGTTTTAATTTCATCTTTAGAGATATTTGGAATTAATAAATCATTTTTCACTAGATGATTCCACTTACTGAAATTTATTATTCCAATAGCTAATAAATTTAAGTTAAAAGGAATTGTTCCTATTGTAAAATCTCCATAACTTGTAAATATTGAAGTTGTTAATGGTATACTAACAATAGCTATTAATTCATATATGCTGAGCCATAAATAACTACTATTAATATTATTTATATATTTAAATTGGGCATGAGAATTTAACCATAATATACTTATTATCAAAAAACTTATTATAAAACTTATATATTCTGGAATTATATTTATTAAATATTTCATGACCTGTGTTTGTGTTATAACTCCCAAATCTGAAGGTTGAGTTACTCCGAGGATTAATATTGTCATAGCAATAGCAAATATGCCATCCATTAATGCTGAAAGTCTTTTTTTACTTAATCTTGAATCAGCAACATCCATTAAATCATTTCCTCGTTTAAATGTGTTTATTTATATATTTAATTCTTCATGTTTATAATATATTTTAATATCCTTATTTTTAAATATATTAAAAATAAATAAATCATTTATATGATTATATAGTATATTAAGAATATTAAATTAATATATATTTTTATTGATATATTATTTTCAAATAATTTAATAATTTTTATTATATTTTAATTTAATAATTTAATTTAATAATTTAATCTAATAATTTAATCTAATAACTTAACTTTATTAATTTAATTTAGTATATAAGAATATTAATCTAATTTAATAATAATTTAATTTTAATAATTTAAAAGTTAAAATTTATTTTATTAATAAACTATTTTTAAAAGAACAATTTTTAAAAGATTTTCATGAAAAATTTTAAACTTTTTTTAAACTTTTTTTTTAAATTATTTTGCGTATTAGGACAGATGTATTATTTATATTCCCTGTCGGCAGTATCATTACTTCTTTATGGAAACCTCTTGTTTCTTTTTCTGTTACTGGGGAATATAATATTGCCCTCATACCAGTATAGGTTCTGTATAAAACAGGAGTTTTTTCATTGACTATTTCCCAAATATTTGCAAAAACTCTTTCTTTTGGTTCAGCAAGAGCTGCAACCATAATAATATCATAATCAATTTCTTTGATTGTTTTCTCATCACCAACAAGTATCTCAATATCTTTTTTAATATTCAACTTTTTTAATACTTCTTTAGAAAGCTTTGCTGTTTCTTCATCTACTTCAATTCCAATACATTTTGATTTAAAAATTTTATTGAACATTATAAGTGTTAATGGTAATGGCCCACTCCCAATAAAAACTATCTTTTTATTTTCATCAAATCTTACAAGTTGACTTTCATTTTTAATTAAACCTTCATATCTATCGAAGAATTTAAATGATTCAAGAATCTTTTTGGGGTTTTCTGATTTTAATATCCTTTTTGCGTTTTCAGTTTCTAATCTTGCTCCAATATAAACATAAAATTTTCTTATAAGTTGCAATGCTTTATTCATTTTTGGATCATCTAAAATATGTTTTGCTGAATCAAAATCTATTATATTATCATGGGCTATTATCTCGACTTCATCTAGTAATTTTAAGATATTTTCTAATTCTACATGATCAAGTTCACAATCCCCATATTTTTCAATATCTCCATATTCTTCCAATGCATTAGCTATTTCTTCTATTTTTCCCCAATATTTATAGCAACTCATTTTTTCATTTCCTTTAGATTGATTAAAATTATTTTTTGTTTTTAAGGTGAGGTTTATTATTAATCTTTTTTTGTCTAATTTATAATTTTTCAATTAATTCTTTAGATTTATTCTATTTTTATATTTATTCTATTTTTAGATTTATTCTATTTTTAGTTTTATTTTATTTTTAAATCTATTTTATTTTTAGGTTTATTTTATTTTTATTAATATTTCAATATGATATATTTAATAATAAATTATATATAATTTAACTAGATAATATATTTGTAATTTTAAAATAAACTTCTTAAGTATTACTATTCTCTCTTTTTAAGTCTGAAATGTAATACTTTTTGATATAATGGATTTAAGTATTATTTAATTGAATATAACTCTATAAAAAGTAATACTTTTTGAATGTTTTAACTTTAAAAATTTTTATATAATATTTTTAATTTACTTAATTTATTTAAAGTAAACATTAATGGATATTATTATTTTAAAAAAGATTAATTATATTTAATAAATTATATTCTTGTGATAATTGTCTTTATTGGGGGAGGTAAGATTTTGAAATATGAAATTAAAGCTTTGGAGAATTATGGAGAATTTCCATCTGAAACTAAAAAATTTCTTTTTAAAATGATTAAGAAAGAATATGGGTATGGTTATATTCCAGAATATCATGAAGATATAAAAAATTTAGAAGAGATCTATCTTGATAATAAAAGGAACAATTTTTTTATTGCAATAGATAATAATGAGAATATTGTTGGTACTGTTGCTATTCGCGAATATGATAGGAATTTTGAACAATTCGTGGATATTTATTCTAAAGATTCAACGGCAAGCATATGGAGAGTATTTGTAGATGTAAATTTCCGAAGATTAGGTATAGCTTCTGCTCTTGTTAATAAAGCAGAAGAATTCTCAAGAAATAATTATTATCAAAAGTTATATCTCCATACTCATAAAAATGTTGATGGAGCATTAGATTTTTGGAAATCTTTAGGATATAATATTACTTTTGATACAAATAATGAACTTAAAACTGTACATATGGAAAAAAGTATTAATAATGTTATTTATGATATTAGAAACAGTCTTAAAGGACCAATAGCTTATATTTAGCTTAATCTTCTTTTTTTATTTTCATTGATTGAAATATTTTAATATATTTATAATTTTAATTAATAATATTTAAAATGTAATACTTCTTGATTTTAATTTATAATATTTGATATTTTCTAATTTTAATATATAATATTTAATATTTTCTGATTTTAATTTATAATATTTAAAATAATGAAGAATATTCTTATAAAGAATTATTCTTCATCTAACTCTATTCCTAGCTTCCCTAAGGATCTTCCAATTACTATTGTAACAATTACTGCTATTATTGTAACTATAACTGCATATATCACTAATCCTAAAGTAGCTGAACCTGCTTTTAAAAATTCATTAATAACTGCTTGTATAGCACCATTCCATGCTAAACCTGCAATGAATGCAAATGCAGTTGTCATCAATGTTGCTAATGTTTTCAATGTTTGAACTTTCATATTATCTCCCATATTTATCACCAATTATTATATTATTCATCTAATATTAATTAATATTTCTATTTCATTCTTTAAGCATTGTCTCAATATTATATTAAAATATTCATGAATTTTATATAGGATCATATGAATTTGATTGATAATTTTTATTTTTTAATTAATATCTCAGAATTTTAAAATTTCGAATTTTGGATTTCGAATTTTTCATTTTGCTTTAGTTGTACAAAAATTTTATATAACACGTGTTATAATATTATTATTTATCATTTTGCTGTAAATTATTTTCATGAAATATCTGTAATTATTTATTAAAAGCATTTAATTCTAATTATAAATTAAAATAATTTATTTCTACAGCTAATGATTATAGGAGGAAGAAAAAACAATTTATACCAATATCAAAGATCATTTAACTTTCTATCTTCCTTCTTACATATTATTTTTATATATTTTTTATTCATTTTCATATTTTTTCATATTTTTTTATATTTTTTAATATATATTTAATGGGCATCATTTTGAATCTTTTTTATTATTTTATAATTTTCTATAATTATTTTTTAATTATTTCCACCTTGATATTATTTTTAATATTGTATTTAGGAAAATATAATTGATAAAACTGAAAATTTTCTTTTTGACTTTTAATGTTATTGGACATAAATCGTTATGTTTATATATTCATATCGTAAATATTATTAATTACTAATAGAGGTGATATGATGACTGTTAAAATTGATTCTGAAAAATGTGGAAACATAAGCAACTGTCCTGGTGATGGTCTATGTATAAAAATATGTGAACAACAAGCTTTAATTGATGATAATGGTAGTTTAAAAGTTATTGATGAAAATTGCGATGACTGTGATCTTTGTATCGCAAATTGTCCTAATCAAGCTATTAGCAAAGCATAATGGTGATATAATGGCTTCAACTCAGCGTGAAGGGCAGGATAATAGGGAGATTATCCATCATAATGATATTTGTGTGGGTTGTGGTATATGTTCTGATATATGTCCTACTTCTGCTTTAAATCTTGGTCCAATACTACCTATAGCTAGAGGGATAGTTGATATGGATTATATAAGAATGGATGAACACAAATGTGTTGTTTGTGGTTTATGTTCATTTGCCTGTCCTTTTAATGCAATGGAATTTAAAATTAATGGCAATGTTGCAAAAAATCTAAATGAATATCCAAAATGGGATCATGGAACAAATATTGATAAAGAAGATTGTATTCTTTGTGGTAAATGTGAGATATATTGTCCAAGAGATGCTATTCTTGTAAAAAGAGAACTACCTAAAATAAAAAATCTTGTATCTGGTGAGATAAAAACTGATGTTGATAAATGTATAACTTGCCATATTTGTGAGGAAATGTGTCCTGCTGATGCTATAACAATAAAAACTACTTCAAATTCTACTATGGGACGTTTTGAAGCTTCAAATATTGAAATTGATCCTGAAAAATGTATGTATTGTAAAATTTGTCAAAAAGTTTGTCCAGAAGATGCAATTAAAGCAATATGTACTACTTGTATGGACAGCGAAAATATCCCTGAAGTTGAAATTACTGGTGATGTGGTATTGGATGAAATTTCTTGTATAAATTGTAGTTGGTGTGAGAAAATATGTCCTTCTGATGCAGCACATACAATAAAACCATTTAAAGGAGAAGTATTGCTTCAAGAAAATGAAGAAGAAGAAAAAGTTTGTACTGGCGAAGCATGCCATGCATGTTTGGATGTTTGTCCTTGTAATGCAATAACATTAACTGATAATCACATGACAGTAAATAGTGATGTTTGTGTATTGTGTGGAGCATGTGAAAAAGCATGTCCTCAGAAAATATTGTCCGTAGATAGAAATAGTATGGAATTGTCTAATATAAAGTCTAAATCATGGCAAAACATTCTTGGAAGTTTAATTGAATAATTATGTTTATTTTTAATTTTAAATCTTTTAATATTTAAAAATTAAAAGAATATTATTAATCTTTAAATTTATTCATATTTTATTCTTTTTTTTATTCTTTTTTATTTATATTTGAGGTTGACTCACAATTATTTTTGTTCAATTAGTATATATAGTAAAATGAACAGTTTATAAAAAATTTTAATATATATTATTTTGTTCATATTTATTGTCAAATATGGTTAATTGTTCATTGAATCTTGAATTATGAGTCGTCCTCTATTTTATTTTTTTTCTTATTCTTTTTTTCTTTTTCTTTATTATTTATCCTATTATTTTATATTCTTTTAATTATTTTTTAAATTTTTATTTTAAATTATTTTAATGGAATATGAATTTCCTTATGATAAATATTTCACATTGATTATTTTTAAAATATTCCTATACCTTCTAATAATATTTTAAATCCTAATAAAACTAATACTATTCCTCCAATAATTTCGAATTTATTGCCAAAGAAGTGTCCAATTTTTTGCCCAATTATTATTCCAATTTCTGATAATATAAATGAAACTATCCCTATGAATAATATTGGAATAATTATTGGTGTTTTTAAAATAGCAAAAGTAACTCCAACTGCAAATGCATCTATACTTGTAGCTATTGCTAATAATGTCAATTCTTTAAAAGAAAACTTATCTTTAGAAATTTTTGTGTAAATCTTGTTTTCATTTTCATTAATATTTTTATTA
>VSSQ01000006.1_pt9 | contig 64649 bp, 56 predicted proteins | sample 4763081 | NCBI WGS metagenome assembly VSSQ01 (sample SAMN12137344, study PRJNA551015) | bioreactor metagenome | isolation source: SDC9 anaerobic chlorinated ethene degrading culture | place: USA: Knoxville, Tennesee | collected 2015-01-01
AAAAATAAAAAATCTTAAAAATAAAAGAACTTTAGAAATAAAAAAACCTTAAAAATTAAAAAATATTAAAAATAAGGGAATTTTAAAAATAAAAAATAATGAAAACTTAAAAAATAGTAAAAATATTTTATCTTTCTAGTTTTCCTTCAATAAACTCATTAACTTTTCTATAAGCTTCATCATCAGTAAACTGTTCTGGAGGGTGTTTCATAGTGTAAGATGAAATAGAAGTTAATTTACCACCAATTCCTCTTTCAATAGCTAATTTACAGCACCTAACTGCATCAATTACACAACCTGCAGAATTTGGAGAATCTTCAACACTTAATCTTAGCTCAATATTCATTGGAACATCCCCAAATGTTTTTCCTTCCATTCTAAGGAAACATAATTTATTATCTTTTTGCCAAGGCACATAATCACTTGGACCAATGTGAATATCATGAGGATCCATCCTATCATCAAGTACTGATTGAACGGCTTCTGTTTTTGATTCTTTTTTAGAATCTAACCTTTCTCTACTAAGCATATTAATAAAATCAGTATTTCCACCAGTGTTAATTTGATAAGTATGATCTAACTTTACGCCTCTCTCTTTAAACAAATTAGCTAAAGTCCTATGAGTTATAGTAGCTCCTATTTGAGCTTTTATATCATCACCAACAGCAGGTATACCTTTTTCTCTAAATTTAGCTTCCCATTCATCATCACTCACAATGAAAACAGGCATACAATTAACAAAAGCAACTCCTGCATCTAATGCACATTGAGCATAAAAACGAGCTGCCTTTTCTGATCCTACTGGAAGATAATTTAAGAGGATTTCAGCTCCAGAATCTTTTAAAATTTCTACAACATCTGAAGGTTGATCATCAGAAACAACGAAAGTATAATCATCCTCAAAATCTTTCATGTGAGGAGCTACACCATCTAAAACATTTCCCATTGATACTTTAACTTCAGATTTTGGAATATCATCTTGAAATATAGTAGTACAATTCGGTTTTGCAAAAATAGCTTCATCAATAGTTTTTCCTACTTTTCTTTTATCTACATCAAATGCAGCAACTACTTCAATATCTGATGGTTCATAATTTCCAATTTTCCAATGCATTAAACCAATAGCATCTTTTTCATCTTTATTTTTGTAATAATGAATTCCTTGAATAAGAGAACTAGCGCAATTTCCAATACCTACAATAGCTATTTTTATTTTATCCAAATCGAACACCCTTTTTTAAAAATATTGTTGAATATTTAGTGATTAATTATATTTTGTACTAAGTTTATTATGAACTAATTTTTTATTGAATAAATAATCTTAGTATAAATTAAGTTTTATTAATAAATAATTTTATTATCAATTTTTATAGTTATATATTATTTATTTTAATCAATATTATAGATTTTTTTTATTGTAAATTAATTATGTAAATTAATATAATATTAAATATAATATTTAAATATTAACTTAATTTCTAATAGCATATTGAATTTATTTTATATTGAGGTTTATTATAATAAATTTTATAATAAATTTATAAAATTAAATTGAAAGAACTATTTATAAAATATCCAAATTATTCAATTTATTATTATATAAACAATATTCAATTAGTTATTATAAAAAATTATCCTATTATAAAAAATTATTCAATAATATAATATAAAATATTTAAATTATTCAATATTATTATCCTATTTATTATAATATTATAAAATTAGTACAATATTATAAAATAAAAAAATCAATAATAATATTTAGCTTATAAATAATAACATTATCAACCTTATAATCATGATAATATCTATACTTTATATCATTTAAATATAATTGATATTAAAATAAATGATATAAAAATAAATGATATAAAACAATATAACTATGATTAATAATAATTAATCTAATTTTTTTTATATCTAATGTTTTTTATGTATTATAATAATATATTTTTCACTTATTAAATTATTTAACCGGTGTTTCAATGAAGAAGGTACTTTTAATAGCATTTTATTTTAATCAAACCAATGAAATCGCATCAAAACGTTTAAGAGGTTTAGCTAAATATTTACCCCAGTTTGGATGGGAACCTATTGTAATAGTGCCTAAATTAGATAATATTCCTAGCTATCCAAATAATAATTTAGATTTCAAAGTCATTGAAACAGAATATGAAGATATGTTAGATAAATGGATGAATAAATTCAAAAAATCTCCAAATAATTTTGAAAATAAAATTATTAATGTAAAAAATAATGAAATAAGTAATGTGAAAAATAATGAAAAAAGTAATGAAAAAAATAATGGAAAAAGTAATGAAAAAAATAATGGAAAAAGTAATGAAAAAAACACTTTAATATCAAAAGCTATTTCATTAGCTGGAGAAATCTTTGCTTACCCTGATGGAATGAAGTATTGGTATGAACCAGCTATGGAAGTTTCAAAAGAAGCAATAGAATTAAATGATATCGAAGCTATAATTAGCTCTTCATGGCCAGTTACCTCACATATAATAGCTAAAGACCTTAAAAAGCAATATAATATTAATTGGATAGCTGATTTAAGAGATCTTTGGAATTTAAATCCTTATGTAAATCACACATTTATACGAAATCATTTTGAAAAGAAATTAGAGATTGAAACATTCAAATATGCAGATGTTTTAACCACAACCACAAAATTAGCTAGTGAAACACTCCAAAAATTACACCCCAATAATAAAATCTGTACTGTTATGAGTGGATATGATATCGAAGACATAACTGAAAATAATATTCCTAAAAATAATGAAAAATTAAATTTTATCTATGCTGGATCTCTTTATGGTGGAAAAAGAGACCCTAAAATTCTTTTTAAAGGAATTAGACAGTTAATTGATGAAGAAAGAATCCCTCCTTCAGTATTATCTTTAGATTTTTATGGAGATAACGAAGGTATTGAAAATATAGCTAAAGAATATAATATTGAAAATATTGTGAATATTCATGGATCAATCCCCCATAAAGAAGTATTGAAAAAACAAAAAGAATCTCAAGCTCTTTTATTATTATCTTGGAATAATGAAAAAGAGAAGATTTTTTTACCTGGAAAAATTTATGAATATTTAGCTGCAAAACGTCCAGTATTATCAATTGGATATAAAGAAGGGTCTCTTAAAAGTTTGATTGAAAAAACTAACATTGGTTATCATGTTTCTACAATAGAAGAAACAAAAGAAGCAATCATGAAATTTTATAATAATTTTTCTGAAAATAAAACATTAAAATATAATGGCAATGAAGAAGTAAACAAGTATTCAATGATAGCTACAGCTCAGAAATTTTCAAAAATACTTGATTCTATTTAAAATTGTATTATATTAATAATTATAAAATATATTCAAAAACAATGCAAATTATCATTATAAATAATAAAATAAAAAAATAATTATAGATAATAATCAAAAAATAAAGATAATTGGGAAAAATAAATTAATAAAGAGAAAAATAAATTAATAAGGAGAAAAATAATGATTTATTCAACAGAATATTCTTCACCAATTGGACCACTTTTATTAGTTAGTGATGGTGAAAATCTTATTGGAATATGGATGAAAGATCAAAAACACTTTGCTGATAATTTAAATAATAAAACATTAAAGAGAGTAGGAAAAGAGGAATTAATTATATTTAATAAAGTTTTTAAATGGTTGGATAGCTATTTTGAAGGCGAAAATCCAAAAATTTCGGATTTACCCTTAGAACCTAAAGGAACTGAGTTTAGAAAATCGGTGTGGGACATTCTTCTTGAAATACCCTATGGAAAAACTATAACCTATGGAGAAATAGCTAAAAATATTGCAAAACAAATGAACAAAGAAAAAATGTCTAGTCAGGCCGTTGGGGGAGCTGTAGGGCATAATCCTATTTCTATCATTATCCCATGTCATAGAGTTGTAGGAAAAGATGGTAGCTTAACAGGATATGCTGGAGGTATAGATAAAAAAATTAAGTTACTTAAACATGAAAATGTAGACATGTCAAAATTATATGTACCTAAAAAAGGAACAGCTCTGTAAATTGATAAAACTTATTAACTAATAATATAATGAAATTATAATTAACAAACTTATAAGATGATAAAATTATAAAATAATAAAAATTAAAAATTAAAAGATAATAAAAAATAATAGAATTATAAAATAATAAAAATTAAAAATTAAAAGATAATAAAAAATAATATAATTAAAACATAATTATATACCTAAAATTAAAGAAGATTGAATATAAACATTTTCAAAAAGAAGTGGATTTATGAATGGATATTTAGAAATAATCAGGCCAGGAAATGCTGTTATGGGAGTAATAGCAGTTATTTTAATGGCAATTATAGGTGAAGATTATAACATACCAATTATATTAGGAGCTATAGCTGTTTTTTTAGCAATGGGTGGAGGCAATGTTATAAATGATTATTTTGACCATAAAATAGATGTCATAAACAAGCCAAATAGGCCTATACCCTCTGGTAGGATTTCTCTTCAAAATGCTAAAATATATGCATATTTCCTATTCTTATTATCAATAGTTATTGGATTTATAATAAGTTATCTAGTAAACAGCCTAATACCAGCAATTATTGTAATAATATCATCAATATTAATGTATTATTATGCATATAAGCTTAAAAAAATTGCAATTATTGGAAATATAAGTATATCTATTCTAACTGGCCTCTGTTTTATTTTTGGAGGATTTATAATTGGTTTAGAAACTTTTAATAATAATATAATTATAACCTCATTATACCTAGGATTTTTCGCATTTATTATGACAATGGCAAGAGAAGTAACAAAGGATATGGAAGATATTGAAGGAGATAAAACAGAAAAAGCAAGAACTTTTCCAATATTATATGGACTTAAAAAATCATCATATTTAGCTGGTTTTTTAATGATTCTTGCAAGTGTTTTAAGCCCAATTCTATATTTTAATGGAATATTTAATTTTTACTATATTCTAATATTATCTCTAGCTATAATAACCTTTTTTTATGGAGCATACACCATTTTAAAAGACCAATCAATAGAAAGTGCGAAAAAAGCATCAAAACTTGTTAAAATAGGCATGATGATTGCATTTATATCATTTGCAGTAGGATCATTCTAATAATATGGACCTATTGTAATAATATTGCTATTGAATCACTAATAGCAGTATTCACTAATTAATATGTCAAATATATTATAATTATTATCCCGATTATTATTATAATTATCCCAAATATTATTATAATTATTATCCTAGTTATTATTATAATTATTTCTAATTATTTAATTCAAAAAATGAAGAAATTAAGAGATTAAGTAAAATATTATTGTATGTTTCTCTGATAAATTATTACATCTCCAAATTTTTTAACTGGTGAAAATCCATTAATATAAGTTTTATTACTTATTGATATAAAATAATCCGTTTTGTTAGCTATCATCATCTCAGAAAGTTTATTAGGAGCATATTTCCAATTTACATAAAATACTTCTTGTTTTAAATACCATGTAAATATTGGGCCTCTTTCTGCCCAAATTACTAAATTTTGATAATCAGGATTGTTTATCTTAATCCACTCTACAGCTTCTCTTTCATTATGAACTAAAGGATCGTTTTTATTCATATCTAAATAGCTAAAAGAAGATATTAAAAATAAAGCTATTAAAACTATTGGAACTAAATTCTTAATTATGCCATTATTTATAGAAAAATGACTCTTTTTAAATAAGCTATAATTTTTGAAATTAAATGAATTTAATATCAATTCTAAAGCTAAAATAACAAAAAATATAAATCCTGGAGCCATAGTAGTGAAATATCTATCTGCTTTAACAAGGTGAGCTGAAAAGAATATTAAATATGAAAAAAACCATGCAAACATTAATAAATCAAAACTAAGTTTATCATATTTATAATCAGAACTCATCTCTTTTAAAGGAATATTTCCAGTATTTATATCTTTTAAAGCATTATTATTTGAATCTATTCCTTTTGAATCTATTTCTGTTGAATCTATTCTTTTTGAATCCCTTCTTTTTGAATCTATTTCTGTTGAATCCCTTCTTTTTGAATCTTTTCCTTTTACATTTATTCCATCAGGAACCATAAAGATAATTTTATTTAATATATAAGATAAAGTAAATGCAGATGCAAAGAAGATTAATTCACTATAAATAAATGATATTTTGCTAGCTGTTAAAAATGAAAGAATAATAACTAATAAATTTATACAAAGAAACATGTAAAGAAGTTTATTTGAAATTTCAACATTTAAAAATTCAAATTTGCTTTTATTATTATCCCTAGATTCATAATAACTATCTTTTAAAAAGTTAATAGATTTGTAAGCTCCAATTATAATGCCAACAATAGCAATAATGATTAGTAAATATGCTAAAATTTCATTTATACTATAAATAAACCTCGGCATGTTTGTAAAATAAAAAAATAAATCATTTTGAACTTTTAAAGTAGAACTTGTTGTCTTTGAAGCTATATCCTGAGCCTGATTTAAAAATCCAAAAGGTATTTTATTTATTAAAAAATAAGCTATAAAAGGCATGGCTGTTATAATTCCTAAAATTATTCCTAAAACGGTATTTTTCCAATATTTCTTAATATTAAGAATAATATCTGGTTTTGATATTACATATAAAATCATTAAGGGAATAGCTAGTCCTGCTGTATATTTTGCAAAAAAACCTAATACTGCTATTGGGAATGCTAAGTATAAATATTTTTGATTCTTTTCAATTCCTAAAACAAAGAAATATATAGATATTATAGTTAGTGAAACACTTGGAATATCTATTGTACCATTAGCAGCCCATAAAAGATTTATTGAAAGACCAGCATATAAAATACTTCCTAAAATAGCAATTAAATTTCTAAATCTTAGTTTTAAAAGTGAGAAGAATCCAAGAACCCCAATAATATAAAAAATTCCAGTTACTGTGAATATACTTGTTTCACTAACAAATCCTAAATCAAATAATAATGAGGTTAAAAAAGGTATAAGAGGAGATAAATAATTAATATATCCATATCCATCAATAGAATACCCAGAAAATCTAAGAGCCTCAATTAGATAAAAATAAACATCCCGATATGAAGTTCCTAAAATCTCATGAGAAGTATTTATCCATATTAAAAGTATAGTGATAATGGAAGAAAATAACAATATAAATAAAAATGAAAGCTTGTTTTCATTTGATTTAAAAAATTTAGTGATTGAATTGATTTTTTTAACTTTCAAAATGTTTTCCTCCACATTTATAGAACAAATATATTAATGAGTTAATTTTAGATAATATTAAATCTAAATAAAATATATAAATGATTAGTTATATCAATATAAGATTATATCAATATTAAGATATTAATTATATTAATATTTACGTTAATAAATTTAATGCTAATAGTTATATTAATAAAAGTATTATCAATAGTCATATTCCATATAAACCATTTATAGTGAAAAAAATATATTAAAAAATATATTAAAAAATATTTTAAAAAGTATTTTAAAAGGTATGTTAAAAAATATATTAAATTAGGCAAATTTAATTAATAAAAAAACAATTTGATTAAAAGAATCGATTTATATAGATTTTGAGATTTTAATTTATATAGATTATAATAATTTAATAAACTCCTATTAATTATTCTGATTGGAGCTAATATATGTTTAAAAGTAGAATCCTTGATAAAGCAGATAAAAATAAAATAGATATATTATTTATATTCATAATAGCTATTTTTACATCAATATTAGTGTATTTATTAATAAATGCAAACAATCAATTAGGAATATATTGCTCTGATGTTTTTATTTATTTAACAAACTCCTTAAATCTTGCAGGATATCCTCTTGGTAAAACATCAAATCTATATTTATCACCAGTAATATGTATCATAACATCTTTAATATTTAAATTAGGATATATCAATCAAATAGCAATATTCACAGTAACAGGTTTATTTTTCCCCATAGCATCCATAGGGACATATTTTTTATTTAGATTAAAATTAAATAAAATAATTAGTTTATTTGGTGCAATACTATTTTCAAGTTTCTCATTAAACATATTATGGGTAGCTAATGGAACAATGGACATACCCGCAATAGCTATCACTATTTGGATTATTTACTTTACAATTTTAGCAGTTAATAGAAATCCAAAATACTATTTAATAGTATTACCTCTTTTTACAATTGGTTTTTTCATAAGATATACTGTTGGATTCATTTTACCTTTGATGATTCTGTATATCTTATTTGAAATAGACATAATAGAAAAATTAAAGATTTTAAAATCTAAAAATAAATTTTTAAGTTTTTTAAATAAATCAAATCTAAAAAAGATATTAAAATCAAATAATTTTAAATATTTTTTAATAGGAATAATCATAGCATTACTTATATTTTCTTTATTTTTAATTTTTTTAAATATTAAAGGTACAGATTTAACATTTATAAGCCAAACCCAAAGCGCTGTTTCAGGAGATAAGGGTTCTTCTCTAGATCCTGGTTTTAGACCAGAACCCTATTTTTATTTGGAAAATTTAGGAAATTTTATATCATCAAACAGTTTGGAGTTTCATAAGCTAATCCCAAGTCTTAAAAGTCCAGGAATATTATCTTACTTTGTATTAATTTTAATATCTGGAGGAGCATTATTATATATATTAGAAATTATATTTAAAAATCTTAAAAGTCGTGCAAATAAAAAATATAAGATTAAAAGCCATATAAAAAATGCAAAAGATACAGATAATAAAAAAAATGGAAAAAATTCAAAAAGGAGATTTTATCTAAAAATATTATTAATTATCATAATATCAATCATTATAATTATTACCTATAAAAAGATTTCATCAATAATAAGTGAAATATTCTTCTTAATTAATATTTTATTAATATATAATATATTAAATAAAATATCTAACAATGATTCGAATATTTTAAATAATAAAAATAATTTGAATAGTTCAGATAGTTTAAATAATAAAAATAATTTATATGACCATAGCGCAGATAATAAGTATGAAAGTAATTATAGGCCAATTAAAACATTGAATTTCAATTTATTGATGATATCTTGGTTTTTCATATATTTAATCTTCTTTAGTTTTAGTGATGTTAAGGTAGACAGATATTTTATAACAGTTATGCCAGTTATTGCATACTTTGGAGCATATTCACTTAATTTTTTATCTTTAAAAATTATAAAATTTTTAGAATTTTATAAGCATAATGCTGATAACTATGATAAAAAAGATAGTGATATATTCAATGAAAAAAATATTGAAACAGTTAACAAAGATATAAAGAAATCAAATATTAAAAGTGAAAGCAAAATTCAATGCATAATAACCATAATACTCATTTCAATTTTTATTATTTCCGCTTTCAATACTGTTGGAATAATACCTTCTAAAAATCAAGATGTTGAAGGTCCAATTGTAATTTCAAATTGGCTTAAACATTATGATCCAGATTATGAAAATAAAGTTATTTGGACATATAATACAAGATATTATACCTGGTATTTAATGATGAATGTAGGGGCAGCATATGAAAAAGATATTCCTAAACTAGAAAAAAATAATGTGACATATTATATTTCTAGAAATATATCAAAAGAAAATTATACTATTGAAAATTATACAATGATAAAAAAATATAATAATATTAATCTTTATAAAAGAAATACTGATTAAAAAGGTTAATTTTTATTAATTAAAAATAAAATCAATGAATTGATAAAATATAAGAAATAAAATAGGTTATATAAAAAATAAAATAGGATATATAAAAAATAAAATAATTTATATGAAAAATAAAATAGGATATATAAAAAATAAAATAATTTATATAAAAAATATATCTTATAATAAGACATATCTCATAATAATCTAAATTTTATAATAAAATAAATTTTATAAAACAAATAGGTAAACAATGAAAATTTTACATATAGTTCCAACATATTACCCTTGTTTAGAAGCAGGAGGAGTGGTTAATGCTGTTTATCAGTTGGGTAAAAAACAAGCAAAAGAAGGAAATAGTGTTTCTATTTTTACAACTGATAGCTGTAAAAAACGTATGCAGCTCGATGAAAGATATGGTATTGATGTTGATGGAGTTAAAGTTTATTATTTTAGAAATCTTTCAAATTCACTTAAATCAAAGTTTTTAATTGATACTCCCTATTTATTGCCTTTTAAAATAAGGAAAGAAATAAAAAATTATGATATTGTCCATATACATGAACATAGACACTCTTTAGCTATTTTAGCTAGTTATTATGCATCAAAAAATGGAATACCTTATGTTATACAAGCTCATGGATCAGTACTTCCTTTCTTTCAAAAAGAAAAACTTAAAGAACTATTTGATAAAATTTGGGGATTTAAAATTCTTAAAAATGCATCAAAAGTTTTTGCATTGACAGATACTGAAAAAAAACAATATTTAAAAATGGGAGTGGAAAAAAACAAGATAGAAATTGTTCCATTAGGAGTTAATATTGAAGAATATTATAAATTACCAAAAAGAGGTAATTTTAGAAGGAAATATAATATCGAAAAAAATGAAAATCTACTCCTTTTTGTTGGTAGAATTCATAGAATAAAAGGTTTAGATCTCCTTATAAATTCTTTTGATATTTTAAATCAAAAAAATATAGATAATTTAAAATTAGCCATAGTTGGCCCAGATGATGGTTTTTTAAATGAATTAAAAAGACTTATAAATGATTTTGATTTAGAAAATAAAGTTATTATAACTGGCCCTTTATTTAATAATGACAAATTAGAAGCTATTGTTGACTGCGATATATTCATTATGCCATCCCAATATGAATCATTTACAACAAGTGGTTTAGAAGCAATGGCGTGTGGAAAACCATTAATACTAACTAAAAATAATCACATACATAGTTGGGTTGATGGTAATACTGGATTATGTTCCGAATATGATAAAAATGATCTTGCAACTAAAATTACAGAATTACTAAATAATCCTGAATTAATGAAAACTTTTGGAAAAAATGGATTAAAAGAAGTAGAAAAAAATTATAATTGGGATTCTGTTGAAAAAAGAATAATGTCAATATATAAAAATTTAGTGAAAGAAGATACTTAATTTAAGTATTAAAAATATAAAATACCAAATTAAGAATATCCAATTAAAAATATAAAATTAGAAATATAAAATATTTCAATTTAAAAAAAAAAATATTAAAAAATATTAAAAAATATTAAAAAATATTTGAATAATTTTTATATAATAAGCAATTTCTAGTTATTTAAAACCCCTAACAAATTTTTTGAATCATTTGTTATATTTTCTACTCCATTTTTAATATTTTCTGCTGTTTTATTCAAATCAGATATTTGTTTATCAATAGAATTGATTTGATTTTGAATATTAATATATTCAGCACTACCAGGCTCATATTTTTTCAGTTCTTCAGTTAAATTTGATTTTTGTTCCAATAAAGAAGTCATATTATTCTTAGTTTGGTTTAAAGAATCAATAGTTTGCTCAGCTGGATTCAAATAAGACATTAAACTACCTGCAGCAAAAACGCCTATTATAACAACAGCTATAATAACAATTAACAATATTAAATATTTAAACATAAATACACCTTTAATTTATTTATATTAAACTCAAATATATGTAACTTTTATATATACTATTTTATAACTATTAAATTATAAAAAAATTTCTATTTAATATGGAAATTTCTCTTTAAAATTAATAAAATAAAATTAACTATTTAAAAAAATAATATAAAAAAAATAATACAAAAAATTAATATTATAAACACTATAAAAAGACCCAAAATATTTTAATGGACTTCATATATAAATATAATAATATTTATATCCATGATCAATATGGCAATAATTAATTTGAATAATTAATAGAGTTTTTATTAAAGGCCATATGAAGAAAAAGTATCTATCGAAGCAATAAAAGGGTTAATTTTCATGATAAAAAAGAAAAAATTACTATTAATATGTTTTTTTTTAATAATAACCTTTAGTTTATTGATAAGCCATGTTTCTGCAGAGAAGATTGATGACAACCCTGCAAAATATTTCAATAAAGTAAAAGTTAAAAATAGTAAGAACCCTTATTTTCTATATAAGCCATTTAAAAAAACTAATACATATATTGGAAAAGTAGATATAAAAAATACCTCATCGGGAGTTAATTATTACTATAACAAAAGTAGTAACTTTAAACAGATAATGCCTGTTTATTATACTTATAATTCAGAAATAAAGTTAAAAACCAAAAAAATGGCAAAAACAAAGACATATAGTAATGGAAAATATAAATTAACCATTAAAACAGTCAAAAATTCTAAAGGAAAATTTAAATATTTAAAATTAAAAAAAATAGTTCGAAAAAATGAATATTACATAATAAAAAACCCTTATTTTTCTAATTCAGAATATTTAAACTGGAAAGATTCTCATATTACTAAAATTGCTAATATTATAAAAAAAAATATTACAAATTATAATTATAAAGACAAAAATGTTTATAATACTGAACTTGCGAATGCAGTTATTAGATATTTATGGCTAAATATTAAGTACGATGACAATTATTCAAATGATCAATCTGCTATAACAACTCTAAAAAGAAAAAGTGGAACTTGTTTAGGAAAAAGTATGCTTGCAGGAGCATTACTTAGAGCAGTTGGAATTCCAACATATTTCGAAAGTAGCTACCCCAAAACAGGAAAAGGACATATATGGCCAGTTTCCTATATATTTTATAATAATAAATATCAATGGGTAAGAGCTGAAACAACTTATTATTATTCAGATACAGAAGATAGATATTATTATTCAATTATAGGAAATTTACAAAAAGAAAACGAATTGTATAAAAAGGGAATAGATACTTTAAATAGCCAAATAGAAATAAACAATCAAGAAATAAGTTTTTTAAATTCTTTAATAAATTATAATAATATTTCTGCAACTGAGTACTATACTATAATTAACAAGGAATATTCCTCAAATTGTTTGATTGAAATTAATATTACAAATTTGATTTATTTAAGTATATATTTTAAATTGAAATATCCTTTTCAAAAAGATTCGCTAAATTGGTGGATAATAGGTGAAAATGGAATATATGATTATTCTAAAACATTTACATAACATTTAATTTGATAATCTATAGCGTATTATTCGTTAGATTAATATTTTAAAACTAATATCCAATAATTTATTTTTATTAATTTTATTATTATTTTTATTATTATTTTTATTATTAAATATCTCCTTTTTAATCAAACAACTTCAAATAGTTATTATTTATTTAATTATTCTTTAATCTATTATTCTTTAATCTATTATTTTTTAATCCATCATTTTTTTAATTTTATTATTAATTAATCATCATTTATGTCATTTTTTATTCTTTAAATCATTCTATTGTCGATTTTTTAATATTAGATGTTTTATACCATTTTATTAATTATTCCTCAATTAATAATCAATTAATTTTTTTAGATATTTATTTTATATATTAATTTTATATATTAATTTTATAAAATTCTACAAAAATATATAATAAATAATTATTAGTCATTGGTAATTATCTCAAAAAATCATTATTTTCGTTCTTAATGAAGTAATAAAAAATATAGAACAATTAATATTAAAAAATAAATAATATAAATAAATGATTATAAATTAATTAGAAAGTTATATTAATTGTTAAAGAGACATATATTAAATATATTAATTTTTAAAGAGACATATATTAAATAAATTATATTATATTAAATTTTATATCTAAATAAGTCTTGAAAAGGAAAACATGATTAATAGAAAAAATGGATAATAAATTTAAACATTTTATAAAATAAACAAATATTTAAACACCATATTAAAAAATTAAGAAGGATATTATGAAAGTTGTAGCATGCAAAAATTGTGGGGCTAAATACCAAATAGAGGATAATGAAAAAGTCGATGACTATGAATGTTCCGTATGTGCTGGAAACTTAAAATTCATTGAAAAATATCCTTCAAGGCAATCCTTAAAAAAACAAAATAATAATAGTATTTATAAAAATGATTCAGACCAAAATATTGTTTATTGTGAAGATTGTGGTTTAAAATATAGTCTTAAAAGTAATGAAAATCCTAATGACTATGAATGTTCTAGTTGTTATGGAAATTTAAAATATATTGATGAAAAATTCAATAAGGGACTCAATAAAATTGAAAAAGAAAAAGAAAAAAGTGATAAAGAACATTCCCAGATTGAGTCTGAAGAGGTTATATATGTTGAAAAACCTCATTATGGTACACAAACACAAAATCAGGACAATAATTTAAATAATAATAATAATAATAATAATAGCAATAATTATAATCATAATTCAAATAGTAATCAAAATACCAATATTAATTCTAATAATATCCTTAAACCTAACAAAGAAGACAATAATTCACTTAATCCCAATAATAAACCAAAATATGAAAATATACCACTTTTTGATTCGGATATTATTTATCCAATAACAGAAGTTAATTTAAGGAAATTAGAAAAAAAGCTAAGAAAAGAAGCTAAAATAGAATTTTCAGAAAATATATCAATGATTTATGATAAAAAATTTGAAAAAGACATACCTACTACAAATTCACAAAATCAATTCATTAATAATAATGAAAATAATCTTAAATACGATGAAAATGGCAATATCAATGTAAAACAGGAAAATAATCAAAATAAAATTATTGGAAATCATTTAGAAGAAAAATTATTAAACAATGGGCAAAATATAGAAAATTCTAATTATAATGGATCTAAAGAAGACTCAATATTTGATAAAATTTCAAAAAGAAATAATTACCAAAATGAAAAAGTGGAAAAGACATCCAAATTGTCTATTCAAAAAGAAAAATCAAATTATCATAAAAATGAAGTTGAAGATGATTTAAATAGTACATTTAAAACAGCAAATCAAAAACAAGAACTAGTTCCTCACCCAAATATAAAAAACACTTCTTATCATGATGTTTATATAATTGCTGGGCTGATAATTGCTTTAGTGGGACTTTCTGATGTTTTAATATCTAAAAGAATATACAGCATAATATTTATTGCAATCGGTATTATTATATTTATTATTGGGTTAATTAAAAACAAAAAATATGTTTCAACAGAAAAAAGAGGGAAATTAATTCGAGAAAAACTTTTAACACTTCCAGAAAATTTCTATGTATTATATTATGTTAAAGTTCCAAATTCAAATGAAGGGATTAATCATGTGGTTGTTGGATCTTCAGGAATATTTTCAATTGTTAGTCAAAATTACAATGATAAAGAAGATAAAGAAAAGACCAAAACTGAAAATGAAAATATAAACCTAGTAAACAAAGCAAATCTAGATGATTTAACTCTATTAAATGATCCAAAAAATTTTGATGTGACAAACAATAATAATAATAATAATAATAACGAAAACAATAACAATATAAATTATGATAAAAACAAAAATAATATCCAAATATCTTCAAAAAAATTTAAATTTAAAGAAGCAGAGAATAAATTTCCACACAATAATAAAATAAAACAAAAATCAATACATTTAAGTGAAGAATTAATTGATTTTTTAAATGAAAGTGGCCTAAAAGACTTCTATGTTGAACCATTAGTTGGGTTTGTAAACAAGGAAGTTGCAGTTATAAACATGCCCCTAACAGACGAAGATTTATTTATGGATGAATTACTGCAAAAAATAGTTCATGGGAAAAGACAATTAGATGATAAAACAACACATAAAGTTGCTGTGTTATTATCACAATATTCAACTGAATGTTCTTCTTAATTTAAGTATCTGATTAAGTAATTTTAGTGTACGATTAAAAAAATAAAAATAAATGAAAAATTATTTAATAAAGTTATTTAGTAAAATTATTTAATAAATTCTTAAAATTAATTATTTTCTAATTTTTTAATAAATAAAAATATAATTAAAGGTTATTTTATGAGTATCTTAACATTTTTTTATGAACATTACCAAAATTTTCAAAGAAAAAATTATATGAAAAAGGTTAAAAAAGTAGCTAAAATTGTTGGAAATGATTTAAAAGTTAATGGTAAAAGTTATGTTACAACAAATACTGAATTGGGAAATAATGTAAACTTCAATGGAATAAAAATACAAGGTAAAGGCAATGTTATTATAGGAGATAATTTTCATTCTGGAATTGAATGTATGTTAATAACAGATATTCATAATTATGATAATGGTAATGCAATACCCTATGATGAAAAGACCATATCAAAAAACATTATAATTAAAGATAATGTATGGATTGGAAATAGAGTTATCATACTATCTGGAGTAACTATTGAAGAAGGTGCCATAATTCAAGCAGGTAGTGTTGTAGTGAATAATATACCTAAATATGGAATTGCCGGAGGACATCCTGCAAAAGTTTTTAAATATAGGGATAAAGAACACTATGAAAAGCTTAAAAATCAGGGAAAATTTCATTGATAGAAATATGTAATGGAATATCTTGAAAAAATTATTTTTTATAATTAAAAATTAATATAAACTAAAAAATAGTTTAAAAATATAAAAATGAAAAAAATATTAGAATTATAAAATATTAAACATTAAAAAAGTCAGAATAGTAAAATTAAAATTATATCAAATTTATTCAATATATGAAGTAGGATCATCAATTTTTGATTCCATAAAAGCTCTTTTACGACGAACACATGATTCACAAACCCCACAATGTTTATCTTCACCAAGATAACATGAATAACTATCTTCCATTGGAGCATTAACTCTTTTTCCAAGTTTTACAATTTCTATTTTATCTAAATCAATTAAAGGAGCCTTTATTTTGATTTTATTATCCGAAATTGTTCCAACTGAAATAAGATTATTGAAACTATCTAAAAATTCTTTAGAATTATCTGGGAAAGTTACTGCTTCTTCTTTATCCCAACCAACAATTATTATATCTGCTTTTTCACTTTCAGCGAAAGAAGTAGCTATAGCAGTAAAAACAACATTCCTTCCAGGAACCCATACTTTATTAGCTGTTTTTTCACTAATTTCAATATCATCAATATCTTGGAAATTAACCTTAGGGATAGTATTATCACTAGTTAATGCAGAATTTCCAAGATTAGATAACCACTTAATATCTATTATGGTGTGTTCCATCCCTAATTTTTTGCATATTTCATTTGAAGCACTAATTTCCTTATCTAAACTTTTTTGACCATAATTAAAAGTTATTGCATGAATATCATACTCTTTTGCAAAGAAACTTGTTGCAACAGTTGAATCTAGTCCTCCTGAAAGAACAGAAATTGCTTTTTTCTTATTATTTTTATACTTCATTTTTACCAACAAAGATAATTTAATTGAAATTTTCCATATTATTACAATTTTTTATCATATTAAGATAACTTAAATATATATTAAACTTTTTAATATTAAAAATAAGCATATAGAAAAAACTTAATCTTAATCTTAAATAATATCCTAAATAAAATATTACTTTAATAAAAATATTTTTATAATAAATATTTGTATAATGACTATTTGTATAATAACTATTTTTATAATAAATATTTTTATAATGACTATTTGTATAATAACTATTTTTATAATAAATATTTATTTTTATAACTAATATTATAGCTTTAACTCAAAATAATATTATTAGTTAAATTATTTATACAATTTGATTATTATATATTATTGAATAAAAATAATTATCAATCAAAAAGGAGTTTAGCTAATGGAAGAAATATTTAAAAGAAGAAGCATTAGAAAATATAGAACCCAAAAAATTGAAGATGAAAAGATAGATAAAATGTTAAGAGCTGCAATGCAGGCTCCGGGATCTAGAATGGGTAAAGAACCTTGGGAATTTGTAGTTATAAAAAATAAAGAAACAATTACAAAATTAAGCCAAATGGATAGTAATGCAAAAGTTTTAGAAGGAGCTAGTTTAGCAATTTTACTTATAGCTAATATGAACACGTCACATTTTAAACATGTTTGGCAACAAGATATGGCAGCTGCCGCAACTACAATGCTTCTTGAAGCAAGTTATTTAGGTTTAGGTGCAGTTTGGATAAATATTGCACCAAAAGAGGAAAGGATGAAATATATATCTGAATTATTTAACCTTAATCAAAATTTAAAACCTTTCAATATAATAAGCATTGGTTATCCTGCAGAAGGTCAAGAAAATAAATTTATTGATAAATATCATGAAGAAAGAGTTCATTACGAGAAATATTAAAATTTAATAAAAAAAGTAATATTTATATTATAATCTTTTAGTTAGTATAACCTTTTAGTTCTTAAATTTTCTATTTTTTAGATTTTCTATTTTTTAGATTTTTTACTAATATTTGTATTATTATAGGTAATCCAGAGATAATGATAATACCTATTACCAATAAGGAGAAATTATCCTTAACAACAGGCAAATTACCACAAAAATACCCCAATAAAGTAAATATTAAAACCCAACCTATTCCTCCAATTACATTATAAGATAAAAATTTTTTATAAGGCATTAATCCTATACCTGCAACAAAGGGAGCGAAAGCACGGATTATAGGTATGAAACGGGCCAAAATAATCGTTTTTCCCCCATATTCTTCATAAAAATCATGAGCTTCCATTAAATGTTTCCTATTGAAAAATCTTGAGCTTTCTTTATTAAATATCTTAGGACCTATAAATTTACCAATATAATAATTAACAGTGTCACCAAGAATAGCTGCAAGTGACAGAATAACAATTGAAAGTATTAAATTCAGTTCTCCTCCTGCAGATAGAGCACCAATTATAAATAATAATGAATCCCCAGGCAAAAATGAAACAATTATTATTCCTGTTTCAGAAAATATAACTAAAAATAATATTAAGTAAGTCCATAGACCAAATGCGCTTATTACATAAGCCAAATAAGTGTCTAAGTTCAAAATAATATTTAAGAATTGGTTTGTAAAATCCATGCGAAAAATCTCTTTAACTAATTTTATAAATTTTCAAAGTATTAATTTAAAAATGTTATTTTCAAAATTAAAAATCTTAAATAACATTAAATATTTTAGAAAATAATTTAATTTTTAATATTATAGAATAAATTTATTTATTATTTATATAAAAATTAATTAAATAATATTAATTATAAAATATTTAAATCCATAAATTATAAATTATTTAATATGATTTAAATTAAACCATTTTTTCATAAGTTCCCAATTAAATAATGCAATTCCATCAGCTCCACCATCTAAAGCCGCTTTAGAATTTTCTTTTATCGTATTGATAGGCAAAGAAGTTTCATTTTCATCACTATCATATACTTGAATACCCATAGTTACCTTTGACCACCACGCTAAGCTTTTAAAGTAGGATGCTGTTTCTTTAATCCAAGAAGAATCTTGATTATAATTTCCAGAATATGCCATAGGAATAATAACATCAACATATTGAGATAATGTTCTAACATCCTGGCCATAATATTTTTCGTCCTCTTTTTCAGGCATGACTGTTGCAGATAATGTTACATCTTTATCTTTAAGGCTATCACTAACCATTGAAACAAATTTTGAAACAGCATTAGTAGAAGTTACACCATTAGGATAATTATATTCATATGCATTTCCAGGATATCTAATATAATCTAGCTGAATTCCACTAATGCCCGGAATAGCTGCAAATTTATCTATTTGATCTATTTTTTTATTAAAATAATCATAGTTAAAATCTTTTTTATCAGTATCTATTGGATTTACCCATGTTCCATTATAAAAACATTGCACCCAAATATGGACCTTAATACCTTTTTCATTCGCTTTTTTTGCCCAATTACTGACATTTTTTTCTCCAAATTCATCAACTGCACTCGAATGGAGAAAAATATTTTGAACACCATTTTTAGATAGATTATCTAAGTCTACATCATTCATATGTTTTCCTTGTACCCATACAGCATTTTGAACACTATCTTTTAAAGCCACTGTTGCAAAACCATTTAATAAAAGGGCAATTATAAATATAATTGCTATTAAAGCAATGTGCCTTTTTTTGATAGATTTGGTGTCAATTTTTCTCATTTTATCTTTTATGAATTTTTAATAATCAAACCAAAATTTTTAGATTTATCTTATTAATATTATTCAAATAATATTATTCAAATTTAAAATTCTTGTCATTAAATTTAATATTTAAAAATATAATAAATAGATTAAATTATAATATTTATTAAATATACTAAATTGAACATATTTATTATATTTAATTAAAAATTTCAATCATTATATTAGTTAGTTCATGAACTTATATATTTGGTTAAAATTTTTAAATATTTAATATAATGAGTTATTTTATACAAATATTTTTATATTTATTTTGTGAATTTATTATAAATAAAAATATAATTTAGATAAAAACAATGCAAAAAATAAATTAAAATAGGTATGAAATAAATTAGAACTAAATACAAAACTATATTTTGAATTGAATGTTAAAATAGATTTTAAAATAAAAAAACTAATAAAACATGATTTAAAAATTAATAAAATATAATTAACTAAAATATATTTAAATAAAATATAATTAAATAAATTATATAATTAACTAAAATATAATTAAATAAAATATATTTAAATAAATTATATAATTATTATTAATGAATATTGTCATTATTTAATTTTCATAAACACAATTAATAATAGTTTTAAATAGATTATCGCAAGAAATATTATGTTTCTCATTATTGAAATCTTTTTCCTTATCCATAATCAAAAAAGCTAGTGCATTATTTACAATATCCTCCACATCATTAGATTTGAGCATTAAGCCCTTATTAATATAATATTGGTCAACTGCCAATGTTTCTCCAGGATAACAAGAAATGACTGGTGTTTTTAAGACTGCTGCCTCCCTATTTATAGTACCCCCTGCACCTATAACCAGATCACATTTTTTTATTACGCTTGAGATATCTATAGGAGGTTCCAAAATACTAACATTTTCTATGTCTTTAAAAATATCTGCTTGTTGTTGAAAGCGAGGCAATATAAGAATATTAGCATAATCCTTCAATGCATCCACAATAGGAGAAAGTACAGATTTTTCACAATCAACATCTAAATATGATGCAAGTGAAGGTTCAGGACGCATCAGGATAGTCTTTTTTAGATTGAGATTGATATTTAATTCTTCAAAAATTCTTTTATTACATTCAAAACTTTTAAAATGTAATATTTCACTAGTACCATCATATCTTATTATTTTGTTTGGATCCACACCATAACGCATTAATTTTCTTAAATCAACAACTTTTGGTGCAATAATTTTATTACATAATGGTAATGTCATCTTGTTTACAGCTTCAGCATATTCATTATCTATCATATAAATATTTGGTATTTTAAGACCAAAAGAGACCCTAGGAAGCTCAACAGAATGTTTAGCTAGGCATATATCAATTTTTTCAGGAGCTATAATATCAACAAGCTCATTAACCCTATTTGTACTTTCTTTAAGTTTTTTATATAAACCTGATCCTCCATGTTTTCCAACTGAAATAAAATCAATAGAATGAGTTTCCATCAGCCTATGTATATCCCCAAAGTCACGAGCAGTTACTATTACATCTTCCCATCTTGAAAGTATTTAATTATATCCTTAAAAAACATTACATGAGGAGCATTTGTTATATCTATCCACAATTTCACAAAAATACCTCATTTATTATGTTCCATATTCTGAAATTAAGTTTATTAATTCACTTCCATTAATTAGTCTAATATTATTATTTTTAGTGAATTCATTAATTTCAAAATCAGAAGTCGTGATCAAAATTCCATTTTCAGCATTACAGGTATTTAATTTTTTCATGAAATCTTGAATTTCATCTTGAGAAATATTATCCTTTGACTGTATAGCTTTTAGATAAATCTTTCTAAGTCCTAAAATATCTTCATTTATAATACCCTCAACAAAAATTGTTTTATTATCCATTATTTTTAAATTTGACTGAGTTTGTTTTCTTCCTCCACCATAACCCATTGAAACTAATAAATCAATTATTAATTTAAAAAAATTATCTGAAGGATAATCTATTATATCGCTAACCATTACTAAACACTTCTTTAATATTTAATCTTTTTTTATTATGAAAGATATTAGCTAAAAAAAGTAAAAAACCTAATAAAAAATAAACCATGACATTAATATCCATTAAACCCGTTTCAATACATATTACTGCATAAGTCAAAAGTAAACTATAAACAAATATATAAGAAGAATCTTTTGATATCTTCATTATTTTATAGCCCAATCCTAGTATAAATCCTAGGAGAGTCATACCTAAGAATACACCTATTCGTCCAAAATCAACCAACATTGGTCCAATAATAGTTGGAGTAATAGAAACAGTACTCCTCCAAGCAATTAATTTACCAATAATCATTCGTGTACTGAAACCACTACTCCCCGGAATTGAACTAAGTGTCAATCTACCATGAGTAATGCCAAAATCGCCTGAAACACTATTTAAAAGATTTAAAACATTTATCGTGAAATCAACCCTAGATCTTAGTGAACCAAAAAGACCCATACTTCCAACACTATTTTCTTCAAGAGATCTATAATATCCAAATCCTAAAAGGAACAAAAATCCCAAAAATATGCCAATTATAACTTCCCAAATACAAAATATCCTACCATAATATCCTATTATAAACATCATAAGAATAACAGCACAAATATGTGTTCTATATCCTAGAGCAAATAAAAAAAACGATGCAATTAAAATTAAGGTTAAAAATCTAAACCTTATTTGACCAAGGTTTAATTCATTATCTTTAAAACGTTTAAGATAAGAGACTCCGACTAAACCTACACCAGGTATTAACAAACTAATAGGCATAGTTAATATAGGAATCAATTTATAACGTAAAGAAGGGTTAAAAATTGGTAGTCCTCCCATGGATATTGCACAAACAAAAAAAGATAGAATTCCGATCAATATACAAATAAAGCCAATAGAATAAAGATCGATTGGCCTAATTTCAATAAAGTTGATTTTTTTTCTATCTTTAAAAAAGAATCTAGGCAATATAATTGCACCAAAGATAAAACTAAAAAATGCTAAAAGCAGTGTGATTTCCAACTCTAATGATAAATTAATAGTAGAAAGTAAAATGAAAATAAAAAATGCAATTAGAAAAGATAGAGGATGGAATAAATAATTTTTTAGTATTTTACTTTTTTTAAGAAAGCTTAAAAAATTTTTATTTGGATATATACTCCTGAAATAGCTATTAAGAAAACAATTTTCAATAGACAACATAACCTCAAATATGAGAAGAAATAATTTAGAATTTCTAAAAGACTTTTGAATAAATGTGGAAATCATTATTCCTAAACTATAAAAAAAAACTCATATTAATACCCCATATTAAATATAAAAAACCAAATTTTAAACTAAGTAATCATTATGTGACATTATTAATACTTATAACATCATAACTTTTTTTTATTGCTTCAATTTGATCTTTATTTGAATTATATATCCTAATATTAATTGTATCAGATTCACCATTAATATTTCCAAGAATTTTCGAAGCCACATTTATATCTTCATTATTAGCCATTACAAGAGCTAGTTGAAGATATGAATTTTTAAAAGTGGGTCGAATAGATTCTTTTTTTAAATCAGAATACATAACATTAGATAAATTCTGAAATACATTATTATTTACATTATTAACACTGATTCTTGTAGATATTGTGTAATTAGTTCCTTTCGGAATCCCTGATACAAATTTACTTAATGTTGAAATTTTTTGAGATTTAATTTCAAGATCAGTGACATTTTTGTATTTTTTACCATTGCTTTTCAGAGTTATCTGATTAATATAAATATCTGCATCATCTGCATCATATGCCGCCATTATAGGCGTGCTTGAATTATCAGGTAAAATTTCAACTTTTATATTACCTCCTTTATAAACATCAACCCATATAACTGTCCCATTAGCACTGATATCATTGCCTTCTTTATCAAAGCCAGTAATATCCGCATGAACAATTTCACCATTATTATATAATGTGGAATATTTATCTGGAAGATTTTGTATTGTTTGAGAATCGAAAATGTAAGTTTCGACACCACCAGCATCATCACTAATAATTGTATAAATAGAGAATACTAAAGCCCCTACAAAGAATACTATAATTAAAATATCAATTATTGTGAACCTAGATATAATCAAACGCAATTTTTTCATAATATTACAAAACCATTTTTTAAAGGATATACCTGCATAAAATCTAGAAATCTTTTTAAAATATCATTATCATGAACATTTCTGATGATTTATTAAATGATTTATAGACTTCTAAATTTGATATAAACTTTAAATAGTCATAGTAAAAATTTCAGGCATCATAAAAATAGCAATATTTGCCAATAATAAAAAGTTTATACTTCGTAATATGAACTTTAAATATCTAACATATACTCTTTAATATTTTAAATATAGAATTTAGAGTGTTCAAAACAATTATAATATCATATAATTCAATACGAACTGTTTTATAGTTCTGAACATTAATGCCTAAGGTAATAATTACCATTATGTGGTGTGTTAGTAATAATATATAAAATTTACTAAAATATTCTTAAAATAAGAAAAAATATCAAGTTTTTTAAAGTTATAAGCATCATTAGAATCTTTAAAAACTTTAAAATATATATTGATTCTTAATTTCGATAAATAAAATGTATTGTATTATATTTAACTAATATATTAACTTAATAAATTTAAAATTAGCTATTTAGAATTAAAATGAATCTAATTATTAATATAAGAAATAAATACTCTTTAAAATTTGTTAAAACTAGAATTAAGTGTATAAATCATTAAATAAATGATATAAAGCCTATAAAGTTAAAATAATAAATAATATTAAAATAAAAAGCATAATTAAGTACTAAAAAAGATTATAATGATTATCATGATACGAATATAATTCAAATTAACCTATAAAAACTTTAAATAAATAATATTAAAAATTAACTAAAATTTAAATGATAAATAGATATTTTAAAAGTTTTAGGCATATATTATTAAGAAAGAAGAATAGTTGAAAGATTATTAAACAAATTTTAAAAAATTGAAACAAAAAATGAAAATAAACAACTTAAATATAAAACTAGAAATTAAATAATATTAAAAAGAACCATTATAAAAAATTAAATTAATCTTTAAAATTAAGATATTCATGGTCCATATCAGACAAAAAATCTATCTCATGTGAATATTTATCCTTAATATTTTTATAATAAAACCTATTAGAAAAATTTGACTTTTTAAAATCTTCTAAAACCTCATTAGGAACATTTTTATGCGCATATTTAGTACCATGACCATTTCTGAAAATAACAAACAATGTTTTAGATTCAGAGTCATAGTAAACTCTTTGAAAAGCAATATTATTAGAAAAATCCATTTATTACACTTCCACCATAGCCAAATAAACAATATAATTGGTTAAATTAAACTAAATTAAACTAAATTAAAACTAAATTAAAACTAAATTAAAACTAAATTAAACCTAAATTAAACCTAAATTAAACCTAAATTAAACCTAAATTAAATACTAATTATCAAATATGATCATTTTAATAATAATTTCATGATATTAATAATGGGAATAAAATATTTAAAAATCATATAACCAATAGATAAAATATTAAAAAATAATATATAATAGATAAATACTATAAATTATAAAATACCCTAAATGAGACAAATATTATAAATTAGATAAATACTCATTAATTTTAAAATTAGCTATTTCAAACGCTTTATTTAAAGAAATATTATGTTTAATAGCTATTTTTTTTATATCTTCAAATTCTGGCCTATAGGATATTATTTCATCCCCAGTAGCCCCTATTTTAAAATTTATGGGCTCGATTTGCCCATCAAAATCAATTTCTAAAGATATAAACCTTACATTAGCTACACCCCTATGAAGATCTTGAGAAACCCTAATACCTAATGTGCCAGTTTCTTTAAAAAGAACAGATACTAAGTTATCTGTATCCTCTTTCTTTGATATTACTTTAATAATGTTTCCCGGCCTATTTTTCTTCATTATAACAGGAATAATAACAACATCACGAGCTCCTTCATCCATTAATTTTTCAAAAAGATAACCAATGCTTTCACCAGATAAATGATCTATATTAGTTTCTATAACATCAATGCTTTGAGATTTTATACTTGATTTAGCTTTTATGAGTCTTAAAACATTGGGAAAATCAAAATCTTTCTTTCCAGCACCATATGAAACCTTATTCACTTTAATAGTTGGTTGAAAATCCCTAAATTCGTCACATAATTCAACATAAAGAGCAACCCCTGTTGGAGTAGCAATTTCAGTATTAACTGGGCCTCCAAACGAAGATATATTATTTTTACTTAGAATATCAAGAGTAACTGGTGCCGGAACAGGAATCCTACCATGAACAGATTCTATTGAACCTCCGCCAACAGCTATTGGAAGGCCTATAACTTTTTCATTTTTTTCATTAAATCCTAATTTGCAAAACCCAAAAACAGCACCAAAAACATCTGCAACTGCATCAGCAGCCCCTACTTCATGAAATTTAACATCTTCCAAAGTTTTCCCATGAATTTTTGATTCCGATATAGCTATTCTTTTAAAAACTTTTCTTGAAATATCAAATACATCATTTATTAAATTATTTCCAAAAACACTATTGTTTTTTTTAAGTTCAATTTCTTCAATTTCATTTAATTTAGATAATAATTCCTTGTAAGAAATAGAATGATTATTGTGAGATTTATTATTTATAGTTTCAACTTCTAAAAAGGTGGATTCAATTCCTGCTTTATTAACCTTTTTTATTCTAACATTAACTCCACCAAAATCAATAGCCATATATTCCATGACTGACTTCATCTCTTTAGGATTACATCCTAAGTCTATAAGTGCACCTCCAAGCATATTCCCTGCTATGCCAGAGTTTTGAGGATCTATTATAAGTACCATATTTTACCTTCTAAAGAGTTTATAAAGTGATTAAATAGTTAAATAATATAATTAATAATAGTAATATAATTAAATAATTAAATATAATTAATTATTCATAATATAAATAAAATTATTCAGATATTATCAACATATATTTCTAAAAAAATTTTTAAATCAATAAAATAAATATGTTAAACAACATAAATAATCTTATTGAATATGAGTAAAAAAATTGAATTAATATAAAATTATAATAATCATTTATATAATATATAAAATTTTAATATCAAATGAAATAATAATTATTAAATAAATTATTAAGCAGAAATATTAAGTAAAAATATTAAGTTAAGTAAAAATATTAAGTAAACTATTTTATTAAGTTTATAGCCCTATTAGTGATTATCATGAAAAATAGTAAAAGTAAATTTAAAACAAAAAGAAGAACTAGTGAAATTTTTAATGATATAACACTATATAGCGACTATGATTATTTTTACATGGAAAATCCAAACTATTTTTTAACATTTTCAGATGTAGCAGATCATGAAAATCAAATAAATAATGGGATCGATATTATAAAAAATATAATCATTTTATCTCCCAATTATGACATAAAAAACAATTTTGAAACATCTATCAAACATTTTGAGAATGAAAAGAAAATTGAAAGCAATTTAAATGATTATGGCAATTATAACACATATATTGCTCAACAATTCCCTATTGATCCATTCATTAATGAAAATAATGATGAAACTAAAAACAAAAAAAATGATATTATTCCTAATAATAATATAAACTATTTTTTAGAAAAAACAGATAAAATAAGCATAATTAATTTTATAAATAGTAATCTTAACTTGATAAAAATATCTGACAATTTACAAGTAGCTAAAGTAAAAAGAGATTCTAATTCAATTGAATTAAATTTAAGTCAAATAATATATATAGATGAGAGTTTAAATCTAAAAGAACTTATACAACTATATAAAATAGCGGTTGAAACAAAAATTAAATATTTTGACTATTTAAAATTACCAGAACATATCCAAGATGCTTTGAATAATAATGAATCATTGATTTTAGCTTGTAAATCTCCAATTAATTTTAAAAAAGGAAAAAAACAAAATTTAATGAAGTTAATTAATGAGAATGATAAACAAAAAGAGATTAGTACTAATGAAAATCTAGAAAATTTAGAAAATATTAAAAAAGAATTAGTAAATTCAATGGTTAAAAGTTGTAGTTTATCTTTAGAAAAAACAAATTTGTCATTTGGAATACTTGATTATATATTAGCTGAGGGAATTACTATTGATTTACTTCTAGATGCAGGAATGGAATTATGTGTAGGAATAGATGAAACACCAGAAAGAATTAAAGAATTGAGATTGAGACTTAAAAATCAGATCTTAAAATCTTTAGAAGATATAAATGTTATTGCACTTTTAATCTCAGCAATACGATGTGAAGAAGATTTTAAAACTAATAGAGTCCGGGAAGTAGATGTTAGTGATGATCCTGCTTATCTATATACTGATGAAGTATTGGGAATAGCTATAGCTAATCAAATAGCTGGAACAAAAGCAACATTCAATTTTAAACGTTATGATGAAGAAAAACCAGGAATATTGTCAAAATTAGGACCAATGGTAGATGATATATTTGCAGGACTTATAGCTGGTTGTATGTCCAAGATATTTGAAGAAGAATATTAAAATATCATCATATTAATTATGTTTATAACAATTTCATTCTAATTAATATTAATAATGACATTATCAACAATATTAATAATGATATTGAATAATGATATTAAATAATGATATTAATATTAATATTAGAAATAAAGAAATAATATAATATACATTATCAAAAACTTTTTAAAAAGGAATTTAAATGGCAGAAAAAGATAAAAAAAAAGATAACTATTTTTCTAATGAGAAATCATCAAAATTAAGATCAATTGGGGGCCTTTTGACCTTTTCAACAATATTACCAATACATATATATACAAACATTGAAGAAATGGCTAAGATGACATGGTTTTGGCCATTAATAGGGGCATTAGTAGGATTTATTGGATTAATTATTGGTTACTTTTTAAATATTCTAAATTTTCCAATTTTAGTTATTTCTGCTATTATCTATAGTTTTTTCATCTGGTTTAATGGATTCCACCACCTTGATGGACTTATAGATATTGGGGATGCATTGATGGTTCATGGCACCCCTGAAAAGAAAATATCTGTTATGAGAGATTCCATGATTGGAACTGGAGGAATAGCTTTATTTTTTATTGTTGGAATCTTAACTATCTTCTTTTTAAATTCAGTTCTTTCAATCGGATTTTTATTTTCCATATTAATATGTGAAATGTCTGCAAAAGTAGGTTTAGTTAGCTGTGCAATCTCTTCAAAATCAGGAAACGATGGGACAGGGAGATACTTCATAAAATCAATGACTATACCTAAATTTCTAATAACGCTGATTATTACCTTAACTATTGGTTATATGATAGGAGGAAATATAGGATTATTTGGAGTTGTTGGAGGAATATTTGGAGGAGCTTTAGTTAGTTTCATTGGAAGTAAAAATTTTAAAATAGCTACTGGTGATGTTTTAGGAGCTTCAAATGAAATTGGTAGGCTTTTTTCATTGTTTTTTATGTTAGTATTAATATCAATCTCTCAAATAAGAATATTTTAAAAAATATTCAAAATAACTTACAAAAAATAAATTGAAAAATAATATATAAAATAATTTTATTTAATATTGAATAATAACTTGTGATAATAATGAATATTAATGTTTTAAGATTAGACCATAGATCAAAAAGAGATGCTAGGATAACCACCCATGTTTGTTTAACATCAAGAGCATTTGGAGCTTCAAAAATATATTTAAGTGGAGAAGAAGATGAAAAGTTGATGAAGAATGTTGAAGATGTTGTAGAAAGATGGGGAGGCAATTTTCAAATTGAATATAAAAAAAGTTATATGAACCTTATTGAAGAATGGCAAAAAAATGGAGGAGAAGTTGTTCATTTAACAATGTATGGATCCCAGGTTCAAGAAGTTATAGGAGAAATAAGAGAATCTCCAAAAGATAAGTTAATTATCGTAGGAGGATCAAGAGTTCCTACTAAAGTATATAGAAAATCAAACTACAATGTTTCTGTTACAAAACAACCTCATTCTGAAGTTTCTTCACTTGCAGTTTTTCAACATATGTTAATGGATGGAAATGAATTTAACCTTGAATTTGATGATGCTGTTTTTGAAGTTATTCCAACAGCAGAAGGTAAAAGAGTTAATATACATGAAGAAAATAAATAATGGAAATATTAATAAGTCAATTAATAACTAAAAATTAATAAATAGACTCTCCATGAGCAATAGCTACTATTCCAGGGATGTTTTTTACATTTAATTTAAAAATAGCCTCTATTCCTTCTTCTTCATAGGCAATTAGTTCTTTTGATATAATATGATTGGTTAATAAAGCAGCTACTGGAGGAGTTACAACAAAAATAGATTTTTCTTTAGCTAAGGACATTTTTGTTTTATCATTAAGAGCACCTTTCCCAATATGGATTTTTACCCCATTTTTAGCTAAAATTACCATTGATGATTCTATTTCCTCTTTATTACTTGTAGTGGGGGCTATTCCTGCACCACTAACAGCAGTATGCATAATAACACTACCTTCTAAATTAAAAGGAATTTTTCTTTCTAAATTATTGATTAAATTTTCTTTTAATTTAGGGAGAACTGCATCCCTTCCTGTGAAAATAGTTCCACTAATAAGTAATTTATCCCCTACTCTTAAATCATCAATATCCATATTAGATATAGGAGTTCTTAATCTTTTAATAACATTCATATTATCCAAATTATTTGTTATGTTTCTTTGATAAATCAACATACATGTATGCATTTGATTTACTCTCTTCTATTTCTTCAAAATTTAAACTCCTTACAACTCTGCCAGGTACTCCTAAAATTAAACTACCCTCTGGAAATTCTTTATCTTCTGTTACAACAGCACCTGCACCAACGATAGAATTTTTACCAATTTTTGCCCTATTTAAAATTGTTGCATTCATGCCAATTGTAACATTATCCCCAATTTCACATCCATGAACAACCGCACTGTGGCCAATAGAAACATTATTACCAATATAAGTAGTTGTTTTGGGAGGACTATGTATTACAGCATTATCTTGAACATTAGAATTTTTACCCAAAACAATTTTACCATGGTCTCCTCTTATAACTGCATTATACCAAACAGAAGAGTTTTCACCGATTTCAACATTTCCAATTACATGAGCTCCAGATAAGATTACAACAGTACTATCAATCATGAAAAAATTCCTATAAACATTTATAATAAAATATATAATAAAATTTGTAATAAAATCTATAATAAAATATATAATAAAATTTGTAATAAAATCTATAATAAAATCTATAATAAATCTATAATAAATCTATTAATTTATAAAAATTTAAATTTTTTCATTTGATATAAAAATTTTTATTTTTATAAATTTAAAAATTAATTTTTTAAAATAATAAATTTCTATCAAAATAATGTAATAAAATAAAAAATAATGAAAAATTAAAATAAAAAATTAATATAAAAATAAAAATATTAAAAGCAAAAATTGAAAAATTAATATAAAAATAAAAATATTAAAAATAAAAATTAAAAACAATTCAATTTAATGAAAATAACAAATAATAATAATAATAATAATAATAATAATAATAATAATAATAATAATATAAATAGAAACTATAATATTCCTATCTTATATTCAAACTACTTTTAATTTCACGAATACTTGTTAAAAAGTCAATTAAATGAGTGTATTTTATATGTCCCATCAAAACAATTCTAATTGCTTTTGGATAAGATGAAACCGATACCATCCATCCTCTTTCCTCTAACATGTTAGCTAAATCATCGGTTGGAATTTTTGGATGAGTGAATGCAACAATATTTAATTCAGGATCAACTATCAACTCAAAATCCTCTTTGAATAAAGCATCAGCTAAAAATTCAGTGTTAATCATACATTCATTAGCATTTTTAGCATAACCTTCTCTACCCATATGTTGCATAATAGCCCAGGTAGCCGCAGCTGGTGCGCCAAGACGAGTCCCTACAATAGTAGACTGTTCTTTAGAAGTTAAATATGGTGATTTAACCGCCATAACATCCAAATATTTTTTTTCTCTGAAAAGTATACATCCAGAAGGAATAGGAGCAAGACCCATTTTATGAGGATCAACAGTTATAGAAGAAACACCCTCAAGAGAAAAATCAAATTTGGGCATTTTATATCCAAAATCTTCTAAAAAAGGAATAGAAAATCCCCCAAATGCTGCATCTACATGAAAATAAATATTATTATCAAAAGCTAACTTAGATAATTCCTCTATAGGATCTATAACACCAAGTTCAGTAGTTCCAGCTATTCCCACAATAGCAATAGTATTCTTAGAAATATTATCCCTAACAGAATTTACATCAACATGATAATTTTCATCCAAATCTGCTTCAATGAGTTTTAAATTAAGTAAATCGGCAGCTTTCTTAAATGAAAAGTGAGCAGAACGAGGGACAATAATCTCTGGAGTAGAATAACCACTTTCACTATAAATATTTCCAATATCTTTCTCTTTTCTAGCCATATTACGAGCAGCACGTATAGCCATTAAATTAGCCTCGGTTCCACCAGTAACAACATTACCAAAAGGTTTCTCAAGTGATAAGAAAGAACCAATATCATTTATAACTTCTTCCTCAAGAAATTGAGTTCCTTTAAAAAGGCCAGGATCTCCAAGATTAGCATCTAAGAAATCATGAAAAACTTTTTTAGCTAATGGATCAGCACGAGTACACATTGACCCCAAAATTCTTCCATCAGAATATTCTAAATCCTTATTTTTAAATTTAGATAATTCTTCTAATATTTTTTCTTTTTCTAATGGTTCTTGATTCATCTGAATACCCTTTAGATATTAATCATGAAATAATTTTAAAATAATTTTATTAAGCAAATAATAAAGTAATCTCATTAATTAAATAATAAAATAATCTCATTAAACAAATAATATAATAATCTCATTGAGCAAATATTAAAATAAACTCAATAATTCAAATAATAAACTAATTTCATTAAACAATTAATAAATGTATTAGATATTGATATAAATAAATGTATTACATTACAATATAATTTATAAATAAATTATAAACAAAAGCAATTATAAATCAGTGAATTATATATAAAAAATCAAATCAATTAAAAAATAAATATAAATAATTATCAAATAGCTAAAAAAAAATAAATATAGATAACTATCAAATAATTAAAAAAGTAAAAAACCAAAATAAGATTTATTCAAATCTTATTTTTTTTGTTTTCTTGCTGCATCTAATATTAATTTCTGTTCGGATCTAGCTACAGTGTGTCTAACATCGCCTACAGCATCAGTATTAGCTGAAACACTATTTATTCCAAGTTCAACAAGTTTTTCAACAATATGTGGCTTACTACCTGCCTGGCCACAAATACTAGATGTAACTCCTGCCTCATTACATTTTCTAATAGTTCTTTCAATTAGTTTTAAAACTGCAGGATGTTCTTCATTATAATTTTTAGCTACTAATTCATTATTTCTGTCAACTGCAAGAGTATATTGAGTAAGGTCGTTTGTTCCAAGACTAGCAAAATCAATTCCAATATCAATAAATTCTTCAATAATTAAAGCAGCAGCAGGTGTTTCTACCATTATACCAAAATCAATGTCTTTATGAGGCCTAAGTCCAACTTCTTCAGCTATCTTCTTAGCTTTAATAAGTTCATCAGGACTTTGTGATAATGGAATCATAACTCCAATATTAGTGTAACCTTGTTCATAAAGTTTTTTAATTGCTTTAAACTCTGCTTTAAGTATTTCTGGTTCATCAAGTTCTCTTCTAATTCCTCTCCATCCAAGCATTGGATTATGTTCATGAGGCTCTTCTTCTCCACCTTCAAGAGTCTGGAATTCATCAGTAGGAGCATCTAAAGTTCTATACCATACTGGTTTAGGATAAAAAACATCCACAACTTTTAAAATATTTTCCATTAATATTTTTACAAGTTCATCTTCTCTATTATCTTGAATAAATTTGTTTGGATGTACACCAGCAGTTAACATCATATGTTCAGTTCTTAAAAGACCTACACCATCAGCACCAGTTGCAAAAGCTTTTTTAGCTGCTTCTGGCATGCTAACATTAGCTTTAACTTCTGTGACTGTGATAATTGGTGCAGCTGACTGAGCAACTACAGATTCATCTTGTTTATTCTCTTCAGATATTTGGAATTCTCCTTCAAAAACAAGCCCTTTTTTACCATCAATAGTTACTTTATTATTTTCTTTTAGAATTTCAGTAGCATTTCCAGTTCCAACAACACAAGGGATTCCAAGTTCACGAGATATAATTGCTGCATGGCAAGTTATTCCTCCCTCATCAGTAATTATCCCATTAGATCTTTTCATAGCAGGAACCATATCAGGAGTAGTCATTGTAGTGACCATGATGTCACCATTTTTAATTTTATCAAGCTCATCAATTTTTTTAATGATTTTTACAGTTCCAGCAGCCATTCCGGGACTTGCACCAAGACCTCTTACAATTACTTCCCTGTTTTCAATATCGGATTCTTCCTTTTCATTAGAAGAAGATTCATCTAAAGTAGTAATTGGTCTAGATTGTAACATGAAAAGAGTATTATCATAAAAAGCCCATTCAGTATCTTGAGGAGCCCCATAATGTTTTTGGATTCTTTTACCCATTTCGGTTAACTCAACAAGTTCTGCTTCAGATAAAACTCTTTTATTTCTTAATTCCTCTGGTACATCAACCTGTTTTGTTTCCCCATTAGGTAATTTTTCAAACATGACTTTTTTATCTGCTATATTAAAATTTAATATTTCATTAGATTTTTTATCAACATAATAAGTATCAGGTGTTACAGAACCTGAAACAACAGCTTCTCCAAGACCCCAAGAACCTTCAATAAGAGCAACATCCTCACCAGTAGAAGGATTAACAGTAAACATTACTCCGGCTTTTTCAGATTCCACCATCTCTTGAACAACTACTGCAATATAAACTTTTGAATGCTCAAAATTATTTTCTTCACGATAAAATATCGCCCTAGCTTCAAAAAGAGATGCCCAACATTTCCTAACGTAATCAATTACAGACTCTGAACCGTAGATATTTAGGAAAGTATCCTGTTGTCCAGCAAATGAAGCTTCAGGTAAATCTTCAGCTGTTGCAGATGACCTAATAGCTACAAGAACATCTTCAACACCAACTTTCTGACAAAGAGCATTATAAGCTTCAATGATAAGTGCAGATATATCTTCAGGGATAGGGGCATCAATAATGATTTCTTTAATTTTTTTAGCAGATTTTTGAAGTTCTTTAGTATTGTTAATGTCAATACCATTTAATATATCCATGATATTGTCAAATATCCCAGTATCATTCATAAATTTATTATAAGTTTCTGCAGTGACTATAAATCCTGGAGGTACTGGTATTCCTGCTTGGGTTAACTCACCTAAATTAGCCCCTTTACCTCCAGCAATTCCAACATCATCCTTACTTATACTTTCAAACTTTTCAACATACATATTTTTCGTCCTTGTTGAGTTTTAAACCTTTTAATAATAATTTTAGCAATTAATATCTTTAAGAATTCTTTTAATACCTTAAAAGCTTCGTTTTTTATAAAGCCAAAATTTCCATGATTTTAAGCAGATAAAAAAACTACTTTACAAAATTTATTAATTTGCAAAATTTTGTAATTTTGAATATATGAAATTTATTAATATGGAATATGAATACTAAATGTAATATATGAATTCATAATACTAAACAAATACCTGATAAGTACTAATAAATATATGAATAAATGATAAACAAATTCTTTTAATGCATGAAAATGCACTATAATAGAATATTAATTAGTTAAAGAGAAATATTATTTAAATAAAGCCAAAGCTTATTTAAATAAAGTTTAAGTTTATTTAACTAATTCTTCACCTTTATCTACTACAATTCTACAACTTACAGGTAATTTCATTGCAGCTCTTCTTAAAGATTCTTTAGCATCATTAAAGTTTTTCTTATTAGTGTCAATATATATAACTTTTTGATTCTTTTTCACAATAGCTTCTGAGCTTATAGATTTACCAAAAGATTTTCTCATACCATTCTGTACCCTATCTGCACCTGCACCAGTTGCCATTGGATTTTCCCTAACAATTTGGTGTGGGAAAACTCTAATCTTCAAATGATAACCCATTCTTCCAGCTTTCCTTTGCATAAATCTGTTAGAAGCAATACGTGCTGCTTCGAGAGCATTATGACTAATATGTGTAGGGTTTTTTACAGCTAAACTTACTCTTACAGGAAATTCATCAGTTAAATTTCCCATATCAAATTGAACTACCTTAGAACCAGGAATTTTTCTTATATATTCTCTTCTTGTATAAGCACGAACCATTAATAGTCCTCCATAATAAAATTGAATTAAATATAAATGTGTTTCTATCAATAGATTAATAAATTATCTATTATATCAAATGGACATTAATAACAATTTTTAATGGCAAAATATGTTAATTATAACGACCTTGTCCAATAATATAAAATTTAAAATTTGGAATTTAATATTAAAACTATAATATTTGACTAAATATTTATTATTTTAAATTTGATATACATAATTAGATAGAATAAAATTATTTATTTTTATAACTATTAATAAATGTTACTATATCATAACCAAATTTAGTATTTTAATTCTTAAAATAATTATATCCATTCAAAAAATAATAATTTTATTTAATATTAATTAGCTATTTTTATGTTAATAAATTTATGAAAAAATGAATTTATAAAAAATATTAATTGAAAATTTAGCTGAAAAATATTTATTTTATTGAATATGAGTTTAAAAATATGATAAAAATTTTATATCAACTTTATATCAATCCTAAACAAATAATATCCCAAAATTGCAACCATTATTTTCATAATTCATATATCCTCATAAAATCAATCTTATACTATCAATATTATATAATTTAATAATAAGTATAATCATTATCTATAAAAATCAAACAATTAGTGAATTATAATATCGAACATTTATTAATATTGAAATTTTTAATAATTATAATATTATAAATAGCCATTTTATTAACGTTTATCTTAAACAGCTATGTTAATAATATTTATTATTACTACTATTTATATGCATTATTTTGATAATAAGTTTTAGTAATTAATTTTTCATTATTACTTTTTATAGTTAAACTTCCATATTTGATTTTTTTAATTATATTTTTTGATTAGATTTTATTTATTGATTTTATTATTAATTTGAATAATAGAATATATACTAAGTCAAATATTAGTTAGAATTAACATAACAATAACAATTAATTACTAAAAAATACAAATTTAATAATATATTTTAATAATAATCTAGAGATATTTATTAGAAGATAATAGTAAAAAATTAGTAAAAATTATGATTAAATAAAAGAGGGAAAAAATGAAGATAGCTATTACAGGAAAAGGAGGTGTTGGAAAAACAACAATATCAAGTACTTTAGCCTGTATATTATCAGAAAAACATTCAGTGTTTGCTATTGATGCAGATCCAGATATGAATTTAGCTTCAAGTTTAGGAATAAAAGATAAAATAGAACCAATATCCTCCATGCGAGATTTAATTAAAGAAAGGACAGGTGCAGAAAGTGGATCTTCTTTTGGAGAAGTCTTTAAGATGAATCCTAAAATAACAGACCTTCCTGAAAAGTTATCTTACGATTATAAGAAAGATGGATCATTAAAACTAATGGTAATGGGAACTATTGAAAAAGGCGGTGATGGATGTGTATGTCCTTCAGCAGTACTTCTTAAAGCATTAATGAGAAATATAATTGTTAAAAAAGAAGAAGTAGTCATATTAGACATGGAAGCAGGAATTGAACATCTTGGAAGAAAAACCGCAGAATCTGTCGATACAATGATAGTTGTCGTTGAACCAGGATTGAAATCTATAGAGACCGCAGCCAGAATTAAACAATTAGCAGCAGATATTGGAATTAAAAAAATAGTTGCAATTTTAAATAAATGTTCTTCCTTAAAACAAAAAAAATTTGTTGAAAAGAAACTCTTATCAATAGATATTGATTTAATAGGATCAATTCCAATGGATGATGATGTTATAGCATCAGATATGGAAGGAAAGCCACTTATGAGTTATGGAAATTCAGTTGCATTAAATTCTCTCAAAGAGATTGCATCTAAATTGGAAATTTTATTAAAATAATTATTAAAATAAAAAATAATTAAAAAAATAGTCTTATACTATAAATCTTATACTATAAATATTATAATATTATATAATTATGATTAATTATTCTAAACTTAGTTCATTATTATTTATATATAGATAAAGATATATATTAATAAAAACAAAAATTATTATATAATAATATATTTTAATGATAGTATAATTAATAAATATTACAAATATTTTATAAAATTATTTAGTAATATAAATATATTAAATAAGATATGATATGCCAAAAATATAATAATAATTATATTACAAATTGTTAAAGTATATATTATTATGAATTTTAAAAACTGCTAATTTTTAAATACTGATTTTATATTTAGATGTTTGATAAAATGAAAATAGATGCCAAAATTGAGATAGAATATAAAAATTCCAAAGATGCAAACATATCCCTAAAATCCTTAGATGTTGAAAATAAAGGTTATGTTGAATCTGAAAAGGAAGAAAATATTCTTACTTTTAAATTAAAATCCAAATCACTCTCTAATTTCTTAGCTACAGCAGATGATTTAATATTTTCTGAGATATTAGTCGAAAAGATAATTGAATCGGCATCGAGTAATTAAATCAATCATATTATTATCAAGTACTCCATATTTCTACTAAAATTCAAAAAGGTATTTCTATTTAAAGAGAAAAAATATTTTTATATTTTTTATTAAAGAGAAAAAATATATCTATTTTTATGACATTAATAATAATGAAAATAAATCCTAAAATAACTAATAAAATGATAAATAGTAGCAATAATAGTAAATAATGTTAATTATGGTAATTTATTAAATATACAAAAATACTTAACTAAACACCTAAAAATATTATTCTAACAGAGTATTCTTAAAAGATAATTATTTAATTTATAAGAAATTTATAAGGTTAATGATTATTTAAATCTATTTAATGTTAATTTTAATAAAATAATAAAATTATATTGATATTTATACTAAAATATAATTAAAATAAAGCATATTAAAATAAATTATACTAAATAAAATCATAATAAGAATTAGATAGAAGATATATTAAAAATTAAAAGAATATATCCAAATAATTTATTATTAATATAATATTCTAAATAATATTCTAAAATAGAATTATATTCTAAAATAAAACTTTTCAAATAATATCAAATAAAATAAATATTACTGGTGAAATTATGAAATTTCGACTTAAAGGGACAATAACATTTAATAAAAATGCTGAAGATGCTGAAGAGGATATTGCAAAGTTTGTTGAAGAAGCAAACAAAGAAATATTACTTAAAGGTGTTAAAGAGGGCCATGAAAATGAAGGAGCCAAAATAACAGATTGGGATATTGAAGGGAATGAACTAAAACTTGAAATAAAATCTGGAAGTAAAGTAAGATCCCATGATGGATTACTTAGAATAAAAAAACCATTAACACAATTACTTGGTAAAAAATATCATTTAGGAGTCAGAAAAATTCATATTGACACATATCAAGTGACTATTCCTACGGGGGAAGGAGAATATGAAATTAATCACCAATTAGTTAAAGAGCTTCCTCAGATAGAAGATTTTCAAATTAAAGATAATTATGTTATAGTCACTATAAAAGATATGAATGAATCTGAAATTAGAAAACAAGGCATAAATAGAGTTATAAAACATATAAGCACGAAAAAAGAAGAAATTAAAGAAGAAAATGATGAAAATGTAGCTGAAAGTAGGCAAATGGCTTCTGGAGACCCTTCTGAAAATTTAGAAGAAAAAGATCTTACATTTACAGTTACAAAAACCACACCTGGAAAAATAATTGCTCGTAGCCCAGAATTTGAAAATTATTTCGAAGGAGATGTCACTGAGAAAGCTATTGAATTAGGTTGGATAAAGACATTTCCTGGAAGAGGGCAGTGGTTTTATGGACCTCAAATGACAGCACTACAAAGAGCTTTTGAAAAAGTTTTAATCGATTATATAATTGAAAAACTTGGATTCGATGAATGTTTATTTCCAAAATTGATTCCTATTCCTACAATGGACAAAATGAGATATTTAGATGGACTTCCTGAGGGAATGTATTATTGTAGTGCACCTAAACGTGACCCAGAAGTATTTAACAAATTTAAAAATGAATTAGCTATTAATAGAGAAGTCCCAATGGATCTTCTTAAAAGTGGACTAAAAGATCCTGCTTATGTTTTAGCTGCAGCACAATGCGAACCATTCTATGAATTTCTATCCCATGAAGTTATAGATGAAAAAGATCTTCCAATAAAATTTTATGATAAAAGTGGTTGGACATATAGATGGGAATCTGGAGGAGCTAAAGGAATTGATAGAGTTCACGAATTTCAACGTATAGAATTAGTATGGATAGATAAACCTAAACAAACAAATGAAATTAGAGACGCGACTCTTGAATTATCTCATGAATTAGCCACTAAACTTGAACTTGAGTGGTATACTGAAATTGGAGATGACCCTTTTTATCTTGAAGGAAGAAAAGTTGAAAGTAGAGGGATTGAATTTCCAGATGTTCCAAAATATGAAATGAGATTAAAAGTTCCAGGTCAAGAAAAAGGAGTAGCTGTTGTTTCTGCTAATGTTCATGGAACCCACTTTACAGAAGGTTTTTCTATTAGAGAAGCACATAAACACACACTTTGGACAGGTTGTACTGGATTAGGTCTGACACGCTGGTTATTTGGATTTTTAGCCCAAAAAGGATTTGATGAAAATAATTGGCCAGAAATGATTAGAACTCAATACAAAAAAACCAAAATTCCAAAAATATTAACATGGCCACAATCCAAAGAATAGAAATATTTAATAATTTATTTATAAAAATACTATTTTTTCACTAATTTTTAAAAAAATAAAATGAAAAATTAGATTAAATAATACCAATATCATCAGTTTATAAATAAAAATTAATATTAAATGAAATAGAATATTATTATTAAAAATAGTTGGAAAACATTAAATATAAATAATAAATAGAACAATTATAATATATTAATTTAAAAATTAGTAAATATTTTAGTATTTATTATAATTTATGAATTATTATTTTTAATAATTAGGAAGTATTATTAATTAGGAACTATTATTTTTAATATTTAGATTATAGTTTAATATTATATTGTATTTAAAATATTTAATGAAATATAATTTTAGAGAAAAATTATATTTTATAATATAAACTAAAATTTAAAATTTCATCGAAATCAACAAGGGTAGAAACCATGAGTTGTGAAAAACATCCCAATAGAAATTCTGTAGCTAACTGTCAATTCTGTGGGAAAGAATTATGTGAAGAATGTGCCATAAATATTGCTGGAAAAAATTATTGTGAAGATTGTATGAGTGAGCTTGTAGGTCCAGAATTAGCGAGTATAGCTAGTAATAAACATGATGATAGGCATCATGAGCAAGAAAATGCAATTAATAATGAAAATAATCAAATTCCTGCTGAACAAGACCATTATCAGACAGAAAAAATCAGAAATCCTAGAGAAGAAAAGAATTTTGCAGATGAAGACTACTTAAACAATTCCCAAACACAGCAAAATCCAGAAGTTTCTAATGAAAATTATGATGACCTCTATGGTGATGATAGACTTTATAATGATACTCGTGAAAATAAGGATCATGTAACTCCTGATAAAAAAATCGAAGATAAATATGAGAAATATTTAGATGATCTTTACTATGATGAAAAACCTCAAAAAACAAATATGCACGAAAATGATCAAATAGGGATAGAAAGAGAACTGTCTTTGAGTGATCAACTAGCTATGGATGAAGCAAAACATGGTTCAATTACTAAAGAACCATTTATCCAAGAAAAACCTACTAACAAACAAAATGAATTTGAAGATTATGGTAACCAAAATAAAAGTGTTCCAATAATGGAAAATTTAAGGAATGAAAATTCAAATATTCAGCAAAATAAAAATAATGATGAATATACTCCTGCCTCACTTCATAGAAAAAATATACATTATAAAAAACAGGAAAAAAAACCATTTACATCAACAGAAACAGTTTTAACTGCAATATTGATATTATTAATAATATTTGTTGTAATTTATGTAGTATATTTATTAACACTACATAGTCAATATCCAAATATTTTAGATGCTATAAATTCATTATTTTAGTTAAAATATTTTTTAATATTTTTTAATTTTTTTATTATATTTATCTTCATATTAATTTAATTTTATTTCTAAATTTTGCTAATTAACCTTAAATATTATTTTTTAAATATATATTTAATTAATTTTTAAATATAGATTTTTTATTTTTATATTAGATTATATAGTTTAAACTTATTATAATTGAAAAATTAGTTAATATGCTGAAAAATAGAAATAAATACAAACAATCAATGAATTAAACTATTTAATAATTATTTAAACAGAAAAATATATTAAAAAAATTCATTCAAAAAAAAAAGTATATTAAAAAAAGTTAAATGAAAAATCCCTATTAAAAATAAAATTAAGCAAATAATAGAATAAATAGAAAATGAAAAATGAATAATTTATTAATTATTTTCTTCACTTTCATTATTTTCATCAGAAGAGTTATCCTCTGCTTCTTCTACTTTCTTTTCAAATTCATCTACAAATTCTACTTTTTCAAAGTCCATATTGTCCCAAATATCTTTGGATATTCTGAATCTTGCAAAAGTAACATCCATGTAAGATTTTTGATCAAATCTAGTAATTTCATCTAGTTTTATACTAACTTTATCCCCATCAATTTTGATTTCAGTTTTATCAAGATCCATATTCGGATAGGAATAATGAAGTTGAATCATACTTTTGATTTTTTCTTCATCATCTTCAATTATGTCAGAGATTACAATACTGTACTCAAGATTTTTACCAGCTAAGTCATGGTTGAAGTCTACTTTAACTCTTCCACCACTAACAGTTAAAACTCTCCCTTTATGGCCTTCGGAAGTTAATTCCATACCGACATGAGGAGTCATACCCTGTTTTTTGAATTCCTTCATAGGAATTAATTGAATTAGATTAGAATCTCTTTCTCCGAAACCATCTTTAGGAGAAACTTCAATTTCTTTTGATTCTCCAACATCTAAACCAATAACAGCTTCATCAATAGCTTTTAATAAATGATTACCTCCAACAACAATAGGTATTGGACCATATTCTTTATTTTCTACTAAAATTCCTGATTCTTTAGCTATTTCTTCGTTAGTAGTATCAAAAACATCTCCAGTTTCTTTAATTTTACCAGTAAATTCTAATTTAATAAAATCGCCATTTTTTATTGCCATAATTCGATTCTCCTATTATTTTCATTAATTTTTTCTTTAAACTCTTCTAAAACATTCTCATTTTTGTAATCTAGAACTCTAATTTTAGAAGGATAGTTATCAATATAATCATAAATTATATCCTTATTTATTTTAGTTTCTAATACACTTAAAACCCTATGGTTAAAGTGACTAGAAAATCCATATGAGATGCAATTTTGAACTTCTTCAATTGACTCGAAATCTTTATCTTCTCTAAAATTAACTATTTTTTTAGCTGTTTTATCATCAATAAGATTTAAACTTACTAATTCAGTAAAAGAAAGCTTATTCACTGAATCAATAATTGAATCAAAATCTCTAGACATATTTAAAGGAGCCCTATTATTTTTTATCTCCTCATCTAATATATCTATTGTGGAAGATGGCATCATATTATTTACATTTGAAAAGTCTCCTTTCATAGTAGCTTCACGAATTAAAGTCCCGCTTACTCCTTCAATACGTTTTACAAAAATAAATTTATCTTTAAAATCAAAATTTATCCTTTTCAACGATTTTGAAAGAGATGCTATAACATAATTATCTTCTTCAAGCTTGCCTTCATAAAGAACTTCCCTTTTGTCCATGTCCATAATTTGATATGGTCTTGGAGCAACAGAATGTCCTAATTTTATCCTATCTAAAATAATATAATAACCTTCAAAAGGTCGATACCCCCTAGGGATAAAATCAGCACCTAAAACTTTGAAAGTTTTAGCTAAACAGAGAGAATATTGACCAGAACCCATTATTCCCATAGGAGGGCCTTCAACAACTATATCTGCACCAGCAGCTATAGCTGTTTTTGCTCTTGCTTCCCTTGTCATGATAAAAGGTAGTCCCCTACCACTTCTTTCAAATAGCCCAGGTACAACAGCGACAAACAAATTGTTAGGAATTTTTTCTTTAGCTACATTCATACAATGGTAATGACCATTATGAAGAGGATTATATTCTGTAAAATCGGCAATCAGACTTTTTTTAGAATTATCAACATCTTCCAATTCCTCATTTTTATTTGACAATCTAATAGAATCATTATAATCTTTATAAAAAATATCCATATCTCTTTTAATTATCTTTTTTACAAAATCATCTAATGTTCCTAATTCATCTGAGTGCATACTTATATTTTTATTTTTTTAGTTATAACTATTTTACTAATTAATTATTATATAACAAAAAAATAGTTCAAAAATGAATATTATTTCTGATATTATTAAAGAATTATAAAATAAAAAATAATATAAAAATAATGTAAAAATAATGTAAAAATAAAATAAGAATATTAAAAAGTATTATAAAAAAGTAAAAAGTTAAAATGAAAGTGAAAAATTTATAAAAATAAAAATAATAAAAAATAGTTCCAAAAATAATAAAAAAGAAGATTAAAGATAAAAATATAAATTATTAAAACGAAATATTAATATAAATTATTAAAATAATTAGTAGAATAAATAGAATAAATATAAGAAAAACATACACAAAAACAGATAATTATTGGTTATATTTCGAATATATCTTTAATATATTTTTAAAAAAGTTAATAGAATATTTTAAAAGCTAATTAATATATTATAAAAGCTAATTTTATAAATTAAAATAATCATTATAAAAAATAATTAGGAAAAGTCAAAATGAATGATTTAGTAATTAAAAATTCTAAGTTAATAGAGAAATCTGGAAATCATTATATAGGTATAAAAGATGGGAAAATATCTGAAATATCAAAACAGCCTATAAATGGTGAAGAAGAGATTGATATAAGTGGAAAAATTCTTATTCCAGGATTAATTGATCCACATGTTCATTTTAGAGACCCAGGATTAACATATAAAGAAAATTTTAAAAGTGGTAGTTTAGCTGCGGCTCATGGTGGATTTACAACAGTATTGGATATGCCAAATACTATTCCTCCAACAAATACTGCTAAAGCATTTAAAGAAAAGAAAAAAATAGGTGAAAATAAAAGCATTATTAATTTTGGACTTCATGGAGGATTAAGTAGTATAGAGGAAATAAAAAAAATATCTAAACTAAATCCTGCATCATTCAAAATATTTATGGATTTATATGAAAATTTTGAAATTGAAAAAATGTTTGAAAATCTTTCTTTTAATATTAAATTAAAAAACATACCTATAACCTTACACTGTGAAGATAAAAAGACCATAATAGAAAATACAGATAGAATTAAAAAGTTAGGGTGTTCTAGTGAAAATAATGCAATAGATTATAGCTATGCAAGAGATTCTAAGTCAGAACTTATTTCAGTCAAATATGCAGTAGGATTGGCCCATAAATACAATTTATCCCTGCATATTTGTCATTTAAGCACCATAAATGCACTAAATTATCTAAAATCAATTAAAAATTTAAAAATAGGAATTACAACTGAAATAACCCCCCATCACTTACTTTTAGACAATAGTTATTTTAATACATTGAGAAATATTGTTAAAACTAATCCTCCTTTAAGGCCAAAAGGAGAAAATTTAACAATTGAATCATTGAACTCGATTGATATGATTGGTACTGATCATGCCCCCCATTCTTTAGATGAAAAACAAAAAGGCGTTTGGGATTCAAGCCCTGGAATTCCAAATTTAGAAACTACACTCCCACTTATATTGACTGAAGTAAATAAAGGAAATATTGATTTGAAAATAATTCCTAAATTAATGTCAGAAAACCCTGCAAAGCGATTCAATATTCCAAATAAAGGAAAAATAATTAAAAATTATGATGCTGACCTAATAGTAGTTGACCTCAAAAAAGAAGGAAGGCTAAATATGGACAATTTCTATACAAAAGCAAAATATAGTCCTTTTGAAGATTTTTATTATAAAGGAATAGCTACTATGACAATTTGTAATGGTAAAATTATTATGAATGATAATGAATTTTTAGGTGTAAATTCAGAATATAAAAATATAACTAAATATGTTTATGATTAAAAATTAATAAAGTTTTGAGATTAATAAAGTTTTAAAACTAATAGAAAATTAAAATTATATATAGTTTAAAATTAATATAATTTAGAATCAATAGAGGTTTAAATCATGTGTGAATCCAATATTTATAATAGTAATGGAGAATTAATAATGGAAGATGTTATGGTTGTTGATATTGAAGATACAAAAATAACCATGACGGATATACTAAATGAAAAAAAAATTATCTATGGGAAATTTATCAGATTAGAGCTAGAAGAACATAAACTAATTATAGATGAAATTTAAAAAAGATAAAAATTGAATTATAATTCAAAAATTAAAAGCTGAAAATTAAAAGCTGAAAATTAAAAGCTGAAAATTAAAATTTGAAAATTATGTTAGAAACAATTACAAGCTATTTACAATCTTTTTTTATTGAATATGGTGCAATTGGAGTATTTCTTGGAAGCATAATTGAAGAGATAATCGCCCCAATACCTTCAACAATAATTATATTAGGAAGTAGTTTTTTTATATTAGAAGGACAAATAATTGGATTAACTTCCATTACAATTCTTTTTTTGAATGTCGCACTTCCCGCAGCTTTGGGAATGACAATAGGATCACTATTCATATATGGTATTTGTTATTATATTGGCAAACCATTCATAGCTAAATGGGGAAAATATTTAGCTATTAACTGGGAAGATATTGAAAAAACAGATGAAAAATTCCAAGAACAAACAAAAGACGAAATTATTCTTTATGGTGTAAGATCTATACCTGCTATCCCTAGTGTAGCTATTAGTGCATTCTGTGGAGTTATTAGATATGATCTTAAAAAGTATATTATCATAACATTTCTAGGAGGATTAACAAGAGCCACTATTCTTGGATTTTTAGGATGGCAATTTGGAAATGTATATAAAAATATAGCAAATCAAATATCATTTTTAGAAGAAATAGTTGTAATAGCTATATTTGTTAGCATAATAGGATATATATTATATAAAAAAAATCAAGATAATGATAATGACAAATAATAAATATATAATCTGTTTTTATTAAATACATGAAAAAAAGTAATTATAATTCTATTAAGAATAAATTAAATATTATTTTTATAAAATATATGCTAAAAAATAAAAATATTATTTCTATAAATAGAATAAAAAATGAGCTAAATATTAATTTTGTAAATTAAATAATAAATATATTAAAAAAATAAAAAATTAGATGGATTAGCCATCTAATATATTGAAAATATTTTGTTTTCTTGTTTATTTAAATTCCATTGCATCTTTAGGACATGCTTCGATACATTGTTCACATAAAGTACAGAAACCAACGAGAGGTAAATTACCTTCATCCTTAAGTTTCAACATATCATATGGACAAACATCGATACAATCTCCACATTGATTACATTTAGATGGGTTGAAAACAATTCTATTTCTTTCAACAATTTCCCCATTAGATACTTTATCAATAGGTGCTAAAGTTAAAGCCCCTTCAGGACATTTTGCGGCACATGCACCACATCTAACACACATATTGAATGATGGTTCTTTGTTTGTTTGTTCTTCACCAGGAATTTGTACACCGTCTTTCCTAACTACACGAATAGCTTCAGAAGGACAAGAAACAGCACAAGCACCTAAGAAATCACATTTTTCAGAATTATTTACAACTCCTTCCTCATTTGCAGGTTTTGCATCTCCCCATTCGACATCTAAACTAATAGCATCAACTGGACAGAGTTTTTCACATAAACTACAAGCAGCACAAATATCTGGAAGGTCAACGGTTAAATTAGATTTAGCTTCAATGAAGTCACCAGGACAAGCATCAACACAAGTATTACAACCAATACAAGTATCTTCACTTAAAGTAAAGGACTTAATTTCTTTTGAACGTTTTACTGGTCTTTTCTTTGATATAAATACTGCATCCCATGGACAAGTTTGAGAACAAACTCCACATTTAATACAAGTATCTTCATCAATAACTATTTCTCCACCAACTTCTGGAAGTGTAATAGCATCAACAGGGCATTCAGGAACACAAGTTCCACAGCCAACACAATCTTTAATAAAGATAGGTTCAGTGATTTCTATTTCACGAGTTTTAGGTTCTTTAATTCCTGGAATTCCAATTACTTCAACTGGACAGATGTTTACACATTTTTGACACATTACACAGAAACCTTGTAAATTCAAAGCACCTTCACAATCACAGATTTTTAATGTTTGAGGAGGGCATATTTCTACACAATCTCCACATTCATTACATTTAACTGGATTGAAAACAATTCTTGCTTGGGTGTCTCCATTCTCATTAATGAGTAATTCATCCACAGTGAGTGCACCTTGTGGGCAAGTTTCAACACATTTAGGTTCTCCACCACAGATATCACAGTAGACGACTTTTTGATCTTCTAATTCGATAGCTGCAGATGGGCATGTTCCTTCACATGCTCCACACTTGATGCAGTCTTCTTGATTGACTACGATCATATGTTACACCCCTTAGATTTTGTTAATTAAATTGCCTTCACTATCATAAACTTCTATAGTAGCTAATCTCATTTGGCTATCCATTGAGTGAGTAGCACAAGATAGACATGGGTCGTAAGCTCTGATAACCATTTCCATTAAGTTGAAAATACTATCATCGACTTCAACGCCAGGTTTGATGTAGTCTTTAGCTACTTTTTGAATACCCATTTCCATTGCTGGATTATTTTGGATGGTTGCAACAACAATATTAACATTGGTCATTAAACCATCATCATCAGTTTTATAATGGTGTATTAAAGTTCCACGAGGAGCTTCTACAATACCTGCACCTTCACCAGCTACTCTTTCAATTGCATCTGGGAATTTTTTACCAGATAAGTCGCCTTCTAAGTGTGCAGCTGCACATTCAGCAGAAGCTAATAACTCGATTAATCTTGCCCAGTGGAAGAGTAATGGTGCTTGACCATATCCAAATTTATCATGGAACTCTTTAAATCTATCTTGAGCAAGAGGTGCAGCATCAGGCATTTTATCTGCTACATTAATTCTTGATAATGGAGCTACTCTATAAATACCATCAGGATAACCTAATTCTTTGATATAAGGGAATTTTAACCAAGAGTATGGTTTTACATGTTCAGCAACAACATCTAAGTATCCGAGGTTGTTGTATTCATATTCTGTTTTAGAACCATCTTTACTTTTGATTCTAACATCACCGTTGTAAACATCCCATACACCATCATTAGTTAAACCACAGTGTCTAGTGTCGCCGAAATTACCTAAAGAATTAACTAAATCTATTTTTTCTTCAAATATAGGAGTAGCTAAGTCTAAAGTTGCTTGAGCTAATTCAACATTTTGTTGTGCTTTAGCAAGTAAATCTTTTTGAGTTTCAGCATCTAATTCAGTGGATATTCCACCAGGAGTTGAAGAAGTTGGGTGAATTGGTCTTCCACCAACAGCTTTAACAATATCTAGACCATTTTTCCTCATTTGAATAGCTTGTAATGCTACATCAGGCATATCTTTAATAATTTGGAAAACATTCCTTGTTTTTCTGTTTCCATCAGGAATAACTAAATCAGGAGCTGCTAAGAAATAAAAGTGCAATGCATGAGAATGCATAAATGAACCCCAGTTCATTAATTCTCTCATTTTGTAAGCAGCAGGTAATATATCATTATCTTCAAATCCATAACATTGATCAGCAGCTTTTGCAGCAGCTAAATGGTGTTGTACATCACAAATACCACAAATTCTAGGAACAATCCTTGGAGCTTCTTCAACAGGACGTCCTTGCATGAATTTTTCAAATCCTCTAAATTCCATTACATGTAATTTTGTATCTTGTACGTTTCCTGCATCGTCGAGTTGGACAGTGATTTTTGCATGTCCTTCAATACGGGTTACAGGTTCCATAGTAAGTTTTACCATTTATTTTCCCCCATTTTGCATTTTTGCAGGTATTAAAGCAGCTGGTAAAGTGTAGGTATAGAAAGTACCAACAATATCATCTAATTGATCAGCTACTTGTTCTGGGTCAATAGTTTTATCTTCTTCTACCCCATAATCAGATGCAATAGCACTAATCATTTTAGCACCTTGATCTTTTACTTTAGCGGTAGGACCATAACAACCTCTACATTGGATAGCTATGGATGGGCATTCTGCACCACATAAGGATACAGTAGCTGGCCCCATACAGATTAAACCTTGAGGTATTAAACATAAATCATCTTCAGGTTTTCCAACTTCAAATTGTCTTTTAATGAAATCCATAGATAAACCTTCAGGTGGTTTTTCTCTTGGACATACTTCACAAAGATTAGTTGTAGGTAATTCAACAGATTCTCCTTTTAATAAAGATACAACCGCTTCAGCTACAACATCAGATCTTGGAGGACAACCTGGTACAATTAAGTCTATATCGATTGCTTCTCCTAAAGGTCTAACTCTACTTTCTAATGCTGGAACATCTTCATTAGGAATAATTCCCTCTTCATTTACAGTACTTGGGGAATTAATGTATGCTTCTTGTTCTAAATCTTCTACAGTATGTAAATTACCAAGTCCAGGTATTCCACCATAAACCGCGCAAGTTCCATAACTTATAACAAATTTAGCTTTTTCCCTTAATTCTTCAGCTAATTCTCTGTTTTCTTCATTACGAATTCCACCTTCAATAATTAATACATCTAATTCAGGGACTTCATCATATTTAGTATCCATTAAAACAGGTGAAAATTCGAAATCAGCTAATTCTAAAACATCTAATAAAGATTCGTGAAAATCAGCAATAGATAAGTGACATCCAGAGCAACCTCCAAGCCACATAGTTCCTATTTTTGCTTTTTCTGCCATTTTATTTCCTCCACTTATGCCTCAGCATCAAGTTGTTCTTTTAAAGGTGCAGGACCTAACTCTTTAATACGGTTTACCATCATTTTAACAGTTTCTGCAAATTTTTCACCTTCAGATGCAGAAATCCAATCATGGTATACTCTGTCTTTTCCAATACCCATTTCTTCAGCTAATTTGTAAATTAGTCTCATTCTTCTATCTAATTTGTAATTACCTGCGTCATAATGGCAGTCACCGTGGTGGCAACCTGCAACTATTACACCATCTGCTCCTTCACGGAATGCTTTCAATACAAACTGAGGTTCAATTCTTCCAGAACACATTACCCTAATAACCCTAATATTCGGTGGGTATTGCATTCTAGCTGTACCTGCAGTATCTGCTCCCCCATAGGAACACCAGTTGCAACAAAACATTACAATTTTTACGTCATCTTCAGCCATAGAGTTTCCTCCACTTAACATATTTTATTTATATTCATAAATTTTAAACTCAATAATTCATTCTTAATTTAATAATATACATATTATTATAGATATCATAAATTATTTTTAGATAATATAGTAAAGTTTAGATAAAAATTTCTATATTTGCAAATTTTTATATAACTATAATTTATCTATAATAAAGAATTTCATCATATTGAATTTAATCTAATTACATATACATGTATATTTGAAAAATTAACATCAAATAAATTAGCTAAAAAGTAATCTAAAGAACATCCTCAAAATAGAAATATATTCCTAAATATTCAATTATAAACACATATCCAAATGAATTATAATCCATTTGTTCAATGAATATCCTCTGCATAATCTATTAATGTTGAATTTTAAATGTACCTTAATGAGCTAGCTCAGCGTTACATCAATGTACTGTTAATACATTAGGAATATAATTAATATAAAGGTTACTTAGAAATCAAAGTCGAAAAACTTATATAGGATATTAAGTTTTAAAAAAGTAATAATAAAATCAATTAAATAAATGATTAATATTGTCGAAAAAGAAAAATAAAAGCTTTAAAAAGATTTTAAGATATTTAAAAGATTAAATTAAATTTAAAACTATTATTATAGATTTAAACCATGTAATATGACAAAAAGTGATATTTAAAATAATATTAGTAAAAACAAAGCAAATAAAAGTATTGGTTAATAAATAAAATTATTAGTCTCACTTAAAAATAAAAATAAAAATAATAATAATTTTTATTATAGTATGAAATAATAAATAATTTACAGTATAGTTCATATATGATAAAATAAAATTTTGAAAATTTTTTTATTAAAGAAAAAATTTTAAATTTTGATAAAGTAAAAAAAATTTTATTAAAATAAATTATTATAATTAATATTACTGCAAGTTAATAATGTAATTATTATAATATTAATTTTAATATTAATTTATAATATCATATTTAAAATAATAAATTAACATATTTATAATTTAAAAAATATATTTATAAAATATATAAAAATATTTTATAATATATAATAATTTAAAAAAAAGAATTAATAAAATAATTATATTATGTAAATATAACTAAAATTATCAAATGATTATATTATAATTATAATTATAATTAAAATCAAATAATTAGAAATATAATTAATAAAGATAATAAGGTGGTGAATTATGTTACTTGAAATAAAGGATTTAGCTGTTGAAGTTAGTGGAAAACGTGTTTTAAAAGATATAGATCTGACTATAAAAGAAGGAGAGACACATGTACTTTTAGGGCCAAATGGGAGTGGAAAAAGCACATTGTTTATGAGTATTCTTGGATTTCCAAAATATAAAATTGTAAATGGTAGCATATTTTTTAAAGGAGAAGATATAACTAACTTGAGTACTACTGAACGGGTTAAAAGAGGAGTAGGAGTTAGTTTTCAAAATCCTCCTGCAATTAGAGGAGTTAATTTGAAAGATCTACTAAAAGTAGAAAGTGGTCAAGATACAAAAGAAGAAAATCTTACTCCTGAAATGCAATTACTTACAGATAAACTTAAATTTAATGAAGAATTCCTTGAAAGAGATGTTAATCTCGGATTTTCTGGAGGAGAAGTTAAAAGATCAGAAATACTTCAATTGCTTGCTCAAAAACCAGATTTTACTATGTTTGATGAACCAGATTCTGGCGTTGATATTGAAAATGTTGAATTACTCGCTGAAGAGATAAATGTACTACTTGACAAAGATAAAAAGCCAGGACAAAGAATGAGGTCCGGATTGCTTATCACTCATTTAGGCTACATACTTAATTTTGTTGGGGCAGATATGGCCCATGTATTAATGGATGGTAAAATTGCCTGTTCTGGAAACCCTGATGAAATTTTACATGACATACGAAAAGAAGGATTTAAAGGATGTGTTGAGTGTGCGAAATGTATTACAAAAAGCTGAAAAGGCTAAAGATAAAAAAGCAACTATTGGATCCGATATTGACATGGATGAATTTACAAAAGAAGATAAAGAAGAACATGAAAACGTAGATAGTATCCAAGATGTTCCAAAAAAAGTAAAAGAAACTCTTCTCAAAGTAGGAGTAGATACCTCTGAAAATGAGCGAGCAGGATCTTTCCTTCAGATGGATCAAAGTAATATTTATTCAAACTCAATTTCAGATTCCATAGAATTAATGAATCTTGAAACTGCACTTAATAAATATAACTGGTTAGATCAATATTTGTGGAATGTTGTATCCCCTGATGCAGATAAATATACTGCTCAAACCGCCCTTAGAGAACATGAAGAAGGAACAAGAAGTGGATATTTTATAAGGTCTTTACCTGGAACCAAAGAAGTTTTCCCTATGCAAGCATGTATGTTTATTGGTGATGAAACAGTTATGCAAACAGCACATAATATAATAATTGCTGAAGAAAATTCAGAACTACATGTTATTACTGGATGTGCAACTGGAGAAGATGTTTCTTCTGCACTTCATGTTGGAGTTTCAGAGTTTTATTTAAAACCAGGAGCAAAAATAACATTTACAATGGTCCATAATTGGGCAGAACAGGTCGAAGTAAGACCTAGAACCGGTATAAAAATTGATGATGATGCTACTTTTATAAATAATTATATATTAACAAGCCCTGTTAAAACAATACAATCTTATCCAACTGCATATTGTTCAGGTAAAAATTCAAAAGCAATATTTCAGAGCATACAAAGTGGACAAAAGGATTCTATTATTGATGTAGGTTCAAGGGTTTATTTAAATGGAAAAGGTTCTGCTGCAGAAGTCATATCTAGAGCCGTTTCTAATGATGAATCAAAAATTTATTCAAGAGGGCACTTAGCAGGAACTGTTCCAGGAGTTAAAGGACATCTTGAATGTCATGGACTAGTCCTTTCAGATGATTCTATGATTTATGCTGTTCCAGAACTTGAAGCAAGTGCTGCAAATCTTGAAATGTCCCATGAAGCAGCTGTTGGAAAAATTGATGAAGAAGAAATATATTATCTTACATCAAGAGGCCTTACTGAAGAAGAAGCAACTTCTATGATTGTTAGAGGTTTTTTAAGTATGGACATAACTGGTCTTCCACCAGAATTAGCTAATGAAACCAAAAGAATGATTGATATGAGTTTAGAAGGTATGTGAAACACTACCTTTTTCTCAACACCTATAAATTATAAAATTTTTTTAAATTGAGGAGATATTAAATAATTTAATTTTTAAATCTTTCTGAAATTAATATAATTCTAAATCTATCTTAAAATAATCTAATTCTAAATCTATCTTAAAATAATCTAATTCTAAATCTATCTTAAAATAAAATAATTATAATCCTATCTAAAAGTAAATTTAAAGATATACACTAAAAATATTATATAAATAAAATAAGATGGGAATTATTAAATTATTAATCAATATAATAGTATTATTAAATTAGTATAATACAATTATTAACAAAATATTTATACTATTAAAAATAAAATATATTATATTAAATTTTATTAAAATTAGAAAAAATATTAATTCATACTATTAATTTAATACTATTGATTTTTTAACTATTAATTTTTTACATTATTAAGTATTGTGGTAATATCTATCAACTATTAGGACACATATTATTAATCGAGATATATTTTATTATACAAAAAAAACATATTATTGTACTTTATTTTAAACAAATTATTTTTATTTGAAAGAGTTTATAAGTTATAAAGAGTATTATAATATAAGAATTTTTATTAAAAATTCATCAACAATAATTTATTTTAACATATCAATTAAATTTTAAGATATGGCCTTTTATCGTAACATATTATTTATAAATTAAAGTATATTATTTGTTTATATTATAATTTTGCTAATATTTAATTTTAATATATTAAATTTTTTGAATAAAAGATAGATAATACAATATTAAGATGAAATATAAGATTAAAATATTAAATAACTAGTTACCATTTAAAAATTATCTTATTGAAGAGGAATAAAATGGAAACCATAAAAATAGATGAAAACCCATTAAAGTTAGCTGAAAAAATTGTAGAGGATATTAAATTTTCTAAAGATAGAGGGCTTTTAAAATGTGTACAGTGCGGAATGTGTACTTCAATGTGTCCTGGAGCTAGAAACTCTGAATATAATCCTAGAACGATGATTGAAAAGGTTCTTGAAGGGGATGAATCAATAATTTATGATGAAACGATCTGGAATTGTTTTTATTGTTATACTTGTCATAGTATTTGTCCTGTTGGAAATAGTGCATGTGAAGTTAACCAAATACTTAGGCAAATAGCCATATCGAAAGGAATAGCAAATGAAAAAGTAAAACCATTTGCAGGTTTTGTTGATTTAATGATGGACTTAGGTCTTGGAGGTATCCCTGATAATTTCCACTCAGACTTAAAAAGAGATGTTGGTGAAGAATGGGAAGAAAAAAACCTAAATTTAAATGATATAAGGGAACAATTAGGTCTTAAACCACTTGAAATGCCAGAAGAATCAAAAAATGAAATAAGGGCTCTTTTAAAACAGACTGGCCTTGACAAAAGAGCTAAAAAAGTTAGAAAATGATTTAAAAATAAAATAATATGTTAATAAACTTATAGAAGGTAAATATATGCGAAAAATACCTGATAAAAATATTATGCTCTTTAAAAGTTGTTTAATAAACGGAGAGTACCCAGGAATTGAATCTTCAACAAAATATGTTTTTGATAAAATAGGTGTCGAATATATTGTTGATGATAGGCAGTCTTGTTGTACTGGTCTTGGTCATTATTCTGATATTTATGATCAACTTTCAACAACAGTTATTGGAGGAAGAAACTTCAGCATAGCCAAAAAAACTAATCATACTAATATAGTGATGATGTGTTCTACTTGTTATGCAATTCATAAAAAAGTAGCTAAACTATTAAATAATAACATAGAAGTTAGAGATAAAGTAAATAATATTTATGATGAAACTGGTTTAGATGAAATGAAATATGAAGAAGGAACAGTTGACTCTTCAAAAAATATATTTCATGTAGTAGATATTCTATTTGATAAAAAAGAGGAAATTGCTAAAAATATAAAAATAGACTTATCTGGATTTAGAATAGCTACTCATCCCGCATGTCATTATTGTAAAGTCCAATATGAAGATGTTACTGAAGGTTTTAGAGATCCAAAGATCTTAGATGAAATTTTAAAAAGTTGTGGAATAGAAACAATTGGTTGGTATGACCATAAAAGATCTACATGTGGAGCAGGGTTCAGGCAAAGATTTGTTAATCGAGACCTTTCTATGAAGGTTACATCTGAAAAATTAATATCATTAAAAAATGAAAATGTAGATATTTTAGTTCATATGTGTCCAAATTGCCAAATGCAGTTTGATAGATATCAACCATTTATTGAAAAAGATTTAGATCTTGATTTTAAAATGTTACACTTAAATATATGTCAGTTAATAGCATTTGCAATGGGTTCAGACCCCTATAAAGTGATGGGAATCCAAACACACACAGTTCCGATTGAGCCTTTAATTGAAAAAGTGGAAAAAAATCTAACAAATGAAATAAAAAAAGTTAAAACCACTAATAAAACTTAATTTAGTAATTTGGAATTATTAATTTAATTTATTAATTATTATAATTAATTAATGATATTATGGTTTTTAGATTATTTTTAGTTCTTAAAATTTATTAAATTATAGTATTAAATTGTATTATTAAATTATATTATTAAATTGTATTATTAAATTGTATTATTAAATCAGAATTATATATGTCATAATATTAATATATTAAAATTATAATTATAAGGGATTAAAATGTATAATAAAATAACCCCAAATTCTCAAAAATCAGATCTCCGTGTTGGAGTATTCATTTGCAGATGTGGTGGAAACATCTCAGATATTGTTGATATTGAAAGGCTTAAAAATTCAATTGATGCAGATGTAATTGAAGAATTTGAAAATCTGTGTTCATTGAATGGGAGAAAAATAATTAGGGATAATATTGTCAACAACGATTTAGATCGTGTCGTAATTGCATCATGCTCACCCATAACTCATGAAAAAACTTTTCAAGATTACATACAGCCATTAAATCCTTATCTAATGGATATGGCCAATTTACGTGAACAGTGTTCTTGGGTCCACAATGATATAGAAAAAGCAACAGATAAAGCAATTACACTTGTAAATGCATCAATCGAAAAAGTAAAACAATCACAAGCTGTTGACCCTATTCTTTGTCAAACTCCAGAAAGTGCCGCAGTTATTGGAGGAGGAATATCAGGAATAAGTGCTGCGCTATCATTAGCTAAACAAGGAGTTAAAACATATCTAATCGAAAAGAAACCCTCAATTGGAGGAAATATGGTAAAAATTGGCAAAGTTTTCTCTCCAGTTAAATTAGCAGAAGAATGTGGAATGTGTTTACTTAACCCCATAATGAATGAAACAGTTTGGCATGAAAATATAGAAATACTAACTAATACTAAAGTTTTAAACACAGAAAGAAGAGCTGGAAATTTCAATATTCTACTTGAAAGCAATCCACGATATGTTGATGAAGATAAATGTATTTCTTGTGGCAAATGTATTGAAGAATGTCCTGTTGAAGTTCCAAACATATGGGATGACGGACTTTCAATGAGAAAAGCCATTTATAAACCATTTTCACAAAGTTATCCTGATGCATATACAATAGATATGGAAAATTGTGAAAAATGTGGAAAATGTATGAGAAAATGTCCAATGGATGCCATTTATCTGAAAGGAGAAAAAGAAGTAATTCCACTAAACGTTGGAGCAGTTATATTAGCTACCGGACATAAAACCTTTGATCCTGAACTTCGACCAGAATATGGATATGGTAGATATGAAGATGTTATAACCCAAAGTGAACTTGGGCGTATTATGGGAGTCAATGGTCCAACTAAAGGTAAACTGAAAATGTTATCTAAAGAAGAAGTTCCAAGAAGAGTTGTCATGATACAATGTGTAGGTTCAAGAGATGAAAAACCAGATGGGCATAAATATTGTTCCAAAGTATGCTGTATGGTAGCTTTAAAAAATGCAAATATAATCAAACATAAATATCCAGATACTGATGTTATAATATGTTATACTGATATGCGTACCCCAGGAATGTACGAAAAATACTACAAACATGGACAAGAAAATGGAATAAGATTGTTAAGAGGTAGACCGGGTGAAGTAAATAAAAAAGGAGATTCATTAGTAGTTAGAGTAGAAGATACTCTTCAAAAAAAATTTACTGAAATTGAAACTGATATGGTTGTTTTATCAACTGCAATGGAACCATCTACTGGAAGTCAAGAAATAGCAGAAATAATGGATGTCGGACTAACAGAAGATATGTTTATTAAAGAAACACATCCAAAAATAAAACCTGTTACTACTGATGTTAAAGGAGCTTATGTTTGTGGAAGTGCACAGGGTCCTAAAGATATCACCGACAGCATAATGCAAGCCCATGCAGCTGCTTCTAAAGTTGCAGAAATAATGAATGATGGACTTGAAATAGAACCATTTGTTGCAGAAATAGATGATGAAAGATGTAATTTATGTGAAGACTGTATTTCTATATGTAAATACAAAGCCATGTCTATTAAAGATGATAAAATTTACATAGACCCTATGTCTTGTTCAGGATGTGGAAAATGTTTGACTGTTTGTAAACCTAAAGCAATAAATATACATGGAAATATTGATGAAAAAATATTTGCAACTATATCTGGAATGTTAAAAGACAAAAAAGAAGGGGAAAAAAGAATTCTTGTATTCCTTGATCAAGTAGGTTATACCGCAGCAGATAATATAGGAGTTAATAGAGTAGATTATCCAGAATCAATATATATAATCAAAATTCATTCAGTAAATAGAGTAATGCCAAAACATATTATTTATGCTCTTGAAAATGGTGCTGATGGAGTATTTATTGGAGAATATCCTGGAGATCTAATGTATCAAGAAGTAGAAAATAAAATGAACCAAATAAGAGAAGAAATAAAAGAACATGGAATGGATCCAGAAAGACTTCAATTTTCAAATGTTTACATACCTTATTTCAGAGGACTTGCAAATAAATTTAAAGAGTTTGATGAAAAAATTGAAAGTATAAATGAAGAAGCATAATAACAAAAAATAAAACAAAATAATTAAAAAAAAGTTAGAAATAATAATTTATCATTTAAAATGAAAAAAATATACAAATTAATAAAATGAAAAGTATGTAAATTAATAAAATGAAAGGATAGAAAATATTTTAAAAAAATGAGAATTTTATAAAACTAATAAACTTTTAAAAATTGGACAGAATTTAACTTAAAAAATAATTGTAATAAATTAAATAATGATAAATTTTTAATTATGAAATAAATAAAATAATTACAATTATTCTGTAACTATTATAAATTCTCCAACTTTTTCAACTTTTGCAAAAGGAACTAACAACAAATCCCCATTCCTTTTAGCACCTTTAACATGAATATTTCTACCCTGTTCTACTTTTATAGCTATATCAACAATTTTACCACTTTTTTCATTGATAATGAGTTCATCTAGAGAACCAAGAATACGAGCATTATTTGTTGCAACTTGATATCCTTTGACCTCACTCCATAATTTCTCTTCCTTTTTAGGGATGTTTTTATTTTCCATTATTTCACCATTAAATTTATTATATCCTCTATAGTTTATATAGTTTAGCTTTTATTGATTAATATCTCATATCTGATTATTCTCAAATAAGAAATAGGCTAATTTAGCATCACCAGTAGTGTTTATATTTAAAGCTAGTTCAATTTTAGGAATAATTAATTTATACTCATTTTGAACTTCATTTCGACTTAATAAAATATTTAAACCTGATGGAACTAAATCATCGATTATAAAAGAAGGTTTAATCCCATACTTATTAAAAATAGATAAAGGAACAAAAACAGACAGAGCATCAAAATTATTTTTTATATATTCTCCTATAACATAATCAATAATTTCTGTAGAGATAAAAGGCAAATCAGCATTTATAAATAATAATATATCTTCTTTAGATAATTTTTCAAAATATGATAGTATAAAAGATAAATCTTCCAAATATCCATTTCCTGGTGTTTTTAAACAATTAAAAGAATTTTTAGAGAGATATTTCTTGGTTTTGGGAGTATTTGGGCTTACTGCTATAATAATATCCTCAACATATATAGAATTCTCTAGATTAGCTAAAACATGGTCAATTAAAGGCTTATCATAAATTTTAAAAAGAGGTTTTTCAGAATTCAAATTCATTCTTTTACCTTTACCTCCTGCCATTAATACTGCTTTTATCATTATAACCCTAATAAGTTCTTATTATAGAAAAAAATAATTATTTAAATAATTTAAATAGAAAATAAAAATATTTATTTTTTTTGCTGTAATTTTCTTCTAGCGGCTAAAATACAAGGCCCTCCTTGTTTACCACCAATAGGAACTTGAATTGTACCCATAGAATTCATACACCTTGCCATAATAGCAGATCCGAGAGCAAGGCCATCAGAAACAAATACACAGTCTTCAAATTTATCTTTAGTGTATTCTAAAATTAATTCAGGTTTTTTACCAGTTATACCTGCCCTACCAGTTATCCCTAAAACAGAACCTGGAACAATAATATTTTCACTAAATGCTACATTTAAAAGTCTATCAACAATCATTGCACTCACATGATCCATTGTAGCAAACAAAGTAGGCAAACCATCATTTTTATAAAGATCTTCACCTAATGAAATCAAATCAGGTATTTTATCGCCATTTTCTCCAACATCACATCCAATTAAACATGTCCCAGCTTTTTTAGCTGCTTCTACTTTAAGGGGAACAGTTCCAAATCTATCACGATCCATAGGAACCTTTCTAATGTCAATAATTTTATGAACTTTTTCTGCATTACTTTTTGCACGTTTCCAATTAGCTTTCTTTAATAAATCCTTAGAATAGAGATCAATAGCAGCACCACCTTTTTTATCGACTTTATCAGTGCCGCGAACTAGAGAATCTGCTATAACTCCTGCAAGACCTAAAAAATTTCCAACAGTATGTGCATAAGGCTCATCATTATTGACGACCCTACCAGCTAAAGTTGATCCAAAATCAATAGAAACACAAGGATTTCTATAATCAAGATCAGTCCACTTAGATCCAAGTTTTATTCCTGCAGTAACAAGTTCTCCTTCCATTTCATTAGATACTACTTCTTCTCCTTGGGGAGGAAGAACACTTACAACTGCACCATCAAACATGACTTTATCAAGAAGAGTATAATCTTTTAACCTTTCAGGAAAATTATCAATAGACATTGCAGGAGCCATTTTTCTTGGAGCAACACCTGCATCCAAACAACCATTAGCTAAAGCAATAATGAGTTTTCCACTTTCTTCAGGTGTTGCAAAACCTGCAGTTACACCAGTTGAACGAACAACAAAATCTAAATCTTTTTCAATATCAATATGGGCTTTTTTTGCAGCTTCAATAACAGTATCTTTAATCAATTCAGAAACAGACTCTTTTGAAAGTTCAATTCCCCATACTGTCTCACCAAAAACTTCCTCATTTGGTTTTGGTGGCCTAATATCCCTTGTCATTTTAACAGTCTTGCTAAGAATATAACTTTCACTTGTATTTAAGTTTGTTGCACTTATAATACACTTTGTAGTTGTATTACCCAATTCAACAGATCCTGCAACATAATATTCATCTGGCCTCATTTTATAGCCAGAACCCGCAGTTTTAGTTGAAAAAGGAGATGATTTTAAAGACTCAAATTTTTTAAATTTGCTTTTAGCAATTACTGGTTTAGGTCCTAAACCAAATATTTTATTTATAAAGGACATATATTTCCCTCAAAACTTCCTTTTTATTTATAATGCTACACTTAAAAATCATTTAAATTAATAAATTAATAAATTAATAAATTAATAAATTAAATATAAAATAATCTGTTATTTCTATATATTAAGAATAAAGTTTATAAATATTATTAAAATATTTTAGATAAAAGTAAAAATTAGGGAAAAATAAAAAGTTTAATAATAAAATTATAAAATCTAACTAAAAACAATTAATAATAAAAATAGAATATTGAAATATAAGAACAAATAATCTAATAAAAAAGATAAAAATTTTGTAGATAAATAAAAAATAAAAATAAAATAAAAATAAAGTAGAAATAAAGTAAAAATCGATTTAAATTAAATAACTCTAAAAATAAAAAATCTAATCTAAATTACAATTTTTTTCAATTGTTCTTACTAAATGTATTGTACATGGAGCAAAATGTACGACTTCTTCTGAAACACTCCCTAATAAATGTTTATCAACAATACTTTTCCCAGTTCCCATAACAATAACATCTACACAATTATTTTCTGCAGTTTTTACAATTATTTCTGCTGGTTTACCCTTAGACAATTCTTTTCTGAATGATATATTTTTATTTTTTTCTAAATTCAATAATTCCCTAAATTCTTCTAAAAATATTTTTCCTTTTGAATTAAGTTCAATAACCATTTCTTCTTTTATTCTTTTAGGTGTTAAAAAAGGAACAGAATCATCAACAACATATAACCCTATAATTTCAACTTCTCTATCCCCAATCAAATCAAGAGTGCTCTCAACTAGCTCTTCAGAATAATTACCCATTATTGGCACTAAAACTTTACTATACATAAAATCCCTCTTATAATTTCTAATAAATTTAATTTATATACTATTTAATAAATTATGGATACTTTATAAAACTATCAATTTCACTAATTAACATTATATAAAATATGCTATTTAAAAATTTTCTATCCTAATACAAATATTCTTAAAAATGCATATAATACATAAACCCCTAGAAGAATAATTCCAGAAAATCTATTTAGCCTATTTTTATTATATTTCATTAAAAGTAATGTACCTGCTGTAACCCCTATCATTACGGGGGCATCAAAGTAAAGAGACAATGGTTCAATTGGAACAGCAACTAATAATGCAGGAATACCAATACCAACCAATATATTAAAAGTTACACTTCCAAAAACAGTGCCCATAGATAAATCATGCAATCCTTTCATTGCAGAAGATAGAGTAACTACAAGTTCTGGAATACTAGTACCAATAGACAAAGTGAATAACCCCATGATAGCAGGAGGAATTCCAAATGTGGTGGCTAAAGAACTAGCACTTGTAATTAAAAGCTGACAACCTACTCCCAAACCAATAATACCTAATAAAACAAATAATATACTTTTTTTGTTTATAGAATTTCTTTTATTAGATAATTTTTCATTAGAAACATCTTCAGTATTTTTAACATCTTTTTTATTGTTAAAATCTTCTTCAATCTTATCTTCAGTATTTTTAACATCTTTTTTATTGTTAAAATCTTCTTCAATCTTATCT
>VSSQ01000235.1_pt1 | contig 64569 bp, 60 predicted proteins | sample 4763081 | NCBI WGS metagenome assembly VSSQ01 (sample SAMN12137344, study PRJNA551015) | bioreactor metagenome | isolation source: SDC9 anaerobic chlorinated ethene degrading culture | place: USA: Knoxville, Tennesee | collected 2015-01-01
GACCCATAGGGCCAACTGGACCCATAGGACCTATGAGAGAGATGTATTCTGTTTTAACTATAGTTTGAGTAGAAGGAAAAGGTGGAATAGGAGTTTGTGTAGGAAAGGAAGGTGTGTTAGCTGTATTAGTGTTTGTATTATTTGAAATGGTTGGGTTATTTGTTGTACTTACCGTTTGATTATTATTTAAATTTGGTTCAAGATTATCAGAATTAACTGGAGAGTTGTTAGGTTGAGGTTGTTCTACAATCGGTAGGTACTGATCACATTTCTCTGTATTAATATTAAATATGTTATTTATTCCACAATAAAGCTTTACTGAAAAAGAATTCCAAGAAGAAAGTGTGGCTGCTTTTGCCCCAAATGAAAAGAAGTTAATAATAGAAAAAACAAGAAAAACTGCCAAAATAATTTTTTTGGATAGTTTTTTTGAATTATTTTTTTGTTTAAGATACAAAAAATTCTTCACAAGTCCTGTTTCATTTACTTATATATTTATACCTATTAATTATACTACGTAATTAACAAAAAGGCTTGAAAAATAATGAAAATAACGAAAAACTGTGGAAAAATAAATGTCGTTTTTTTGTTAAAAATGGACGAATTTAATATTGATTTAATTTTTTAAGTCCAAATATTGGTATATTTAAATCTGGGCTTGTATTTACAAGGAATTCTAGACATTTAACCGCCTCTGAGACATCTATAAAATCTTTAGTGTCAACCTTTTCTCCTCCTTTTTTAAAAAAATTAGTGTTCATTTTGTCTGGATAAAATCCACATATAGATATATTATCAGGCGCAACCTCTGGAATTAAAGACTCGGTAAATCCTCTCACCGCATACTTGCTTGCCCTATAAACAGACCTGTCAGCTTTCGGAATAAGTCCAGCCTGGGAAACTATATTAATAATTCTTCCGGAACCAGCTTTCTTCATGTGAGGTAAAACTTTTTGAGTTAATAAAATAGTGCCTAATGAATTTACTTCTAAAACTTTCTTAATTTGATTTGAATCATTTTTTTCTAAAGGGCCTTCGATCCAAATACCAGCATTATTTATCAAAATATCAATTCTTCCATATCTTTTAATTACATCTTTAACAGCTTTTTCAATTTGATTTTCTTTTGTAATATCAGCTAAAACATAATCATTTACCCCTTCGTATTTAACAGCGTTTTCACATTTATCTTTTGAAGGAGATAAAATTATAACAGTGTGATCTTTAGAAAGTTTCTTAGCGGTTGCTAAACCAAGACCGTCTGTACCACCAGAAATCAAAATAATTTTTTCTTCTATTTTTGACATATGTAAAAATTATATCATGTAAAAGATTAGATTTTTCAAAAAATTTTTAATTATTATTAGTATTTTAAATTATTTTCAAATTTGTTATAATTAAAAAATAATCGGGCGGTTAGCTCAGTTGGTAGAGCGCTACATTGACGTTGTAGATGTCACAGGTTCGAATCCTGTATCGCCCACAAATAAAATCGCACTTTCGTGCGATTTTCAAAATTTTAAATTTGCTCCATAATCCATAAGATTTTTTGCTTATACTCTGGATTAGAGTTATAAATTAAAAGTTTCCCATCAAGATTTTTACCTTGATAATATTTGTGATTGGCAAGTTTATCACTCACCACATCAATTGCTTCAGAAAAATCTGAAAACCTTATTTTTCCACCACCCCATCCGAAAGGGTTATTATTTTTGCAGAATTTTCCACCTGTAGATTCTTGTACAGCAATTGCTGCTAAAAAATTGTAAGGTAGATCATATTTTTCTGCTGCTTTCACAAATTCCAAACCATAACCATGTAAAGGCATTTTATATCTCTTAAAATAAGAGTCGATTTTCCTTGCCTTTTCTAGAGAATGGAATTCCAAATTAATTCCAGACTTAAAATTAAAATCTGAATCCGATAGAACAATTGAATTTGTGTAAGTAGTTAGAAAAAATAAAGTTGTTAAAAAGAACGTCTTCATTACTAAAAATTTTAATTAATAAAAAGGGGCAACTTTGCCTCTGTAAATACTATTTTTTATATATCATTTAAAACTATAAAGAGTCAAAAAGTTTGTTAAGTTGGTTAAGTTTTACTACAAAAATAAAACTTTTTTATTTTAAATTTTTAAGCTATAATCTATTCCATAAAAATATGAATTTACTCGCTATAGAAACTAGTTGTGATGAGACAGCTCTCGCTATTTTCAATTTTGATAAAAAACAAAAAAAGGAGATAAAATTTTCTGTTTTGTCTAATCATGTTTTATCTCAAATAAATATTCATCGAGAATTTGGTGGAGTTTTTCCAGCTTTAGCCAAAAGAGAGCATGCAAAAAATATTGTACAAATATTTGAAGAATGCCTAAAAGAAGCTAATCTATATAAAGAAAAGTCTGTAAAAATTAGAGACACAAAAAAGAAAAAAATAAAAAAGTTACTAGAAAGAGAGTCTGAAATGTGCGGAGAGATTTTATCTTTAGCCCAAAAAATAGAAAAACCAGATATAGATGCTGCAGCTATAACTTCTGGGCCAGGTCTAGCCCCAGCTCTTTGGGTTGGAATAAATTTTGCTAAAGCTTTAAATATTTTATGGGGTATAAAAATCTATCCAATTAATCATATGGAGGGACATATTATAAGCGCGTTCGTTTCCCCTATTTCTGAAAAAAATTTTTTAATAAAAGATATATCTTATCCGGCTTTAGCTTTACTTATTTCTGGAGGACATACGGAAATAAATTATTTTGAAAAAATCGGAAAATATAAAAAAATAGGACAAACTGTAGATGACGCTACTGGTGAAGCTTTTGACAAAGTTGCAAGATCTTTGGGTCTCCCCTATCCTGGTGGACCAGAAATTTCTAAAATAGCAGCACTTGCTAGAACAAATAATTTACAAATAGAAAAAGAATTTAAATTACCAAGACCAATGCTACATTCTTCTGATTTAAATTTTTCTTTCTCTGGGCTTAAAACTGCTGTGATTAATACGATTAAAAAAATGAAAGAAGCTAATAAAAGTGATGAGGAGATTAAAAATAAAATTGCTTTAGATTTCGAAAATGCAGTAACAGAAATTTTAATTAAAAAAATTAAAGACGCTGTGGAAAAATATAATGCAAAAAGTTTAGTTATTGGTGGTGGAGTGATAGCTAATACTTTTATACGTAAAAATTTTCTAGAATTTTCTGAAAAGGAAAATCTTAATTTATATTTACCTGAAAAATTTTTAACCGGAGATAATGCTTTTATGATTGGAACTGTAGCCTTACATAAAATTGTAAATGGAAAGAAAAAAACTAAGATTAAAAATATAAAAGCAGACAGTAATTGGAGTGTGGAAAATCTATAAATAAAAACAGCGAATAAATCGCTATTTTTTATTTGTGTTTTTAAACTTTATTTATTGAAGAGTTTTTATATATTCTTCTATTTGACTCGCTAATTCCGGAGAAGATTTAGCCAAATTTCGCAAAACAACTATTGCTGCTGCTTTATTATTATTATCTACATAAACCCCTGAAAGAAGTAGCGCTGAATTTATATCTGTAGGATTAATTTCTAAATTCTTCTTAAGAATAGAAGTGAGTCTACTGGTTGCTCCCGCAGCTTTATAAGCTTCATATAAACTTTGATCAACATTCATAAATCCATTTTCATCAGTAAGCATTTTCTCACCTTCGTCAAAATTTCCTGTATAGAGATTAGTTAAAGCATAAATACTTTTTGCGTTTTCATACCCTCTATCAGAATCATACATCTCTTTAGCTAAATTATTAGCTTCTTCATAATTTCCAGCAGTAAGTAGTTCTCTAATATAAGTCGTGGTAATAGTTTGTTTTGCTGGAGCCATACTGTGTGCCATTTCTCCATATTTAAGAGCCAGACCGTTGTCTCCAATACCTCCTAAAAAGGCGGCGAAAATAGAAGCGCTTCTTGGATCTGGTTTTTTATCTAATAATTCTTGGTATTTTTCTTTAGCTGTAGAAATATAGTCAGAAACTAATTTATAAACTGGAAGATATTCTTCAGTTTGTGGAATGTCTGAATTAGCTATTTCATTATAAAGACCTAAAGCTGTTTGAGTAAGCTGTTCTCTACTTTCAAGTTCTGCAACACCTCCAGTAGCAATAGCTTTTTTAAAGTAAGTTAAGCTTCTATTCAAAGTATCTACAGGATCTTCGTCCATTTGTGCTTTTGGAGAAAGACCTCTAATAATATTTCTATTTGCCTGATAATATCTTACATTCAAGAAATATAAACTTGCCAATAGGGCCAGTAAAACAAATGGACCATAAATAACCATTCTACTTTTTGCTTCGCTATTTGTTAATTTCGCAACAACTTTTTCTTCATTTCTTTTACTATATTTAGAAGCTATATAAGCTAATACAATAAAGAATAAAATGTAAGAAATGAGATTATCAAATACAAAGATATTGTGAACAAAGTAAGCTATAAGCAAACCAGTGAGTAAAGCTTTTTCTATAAAATCATTTGAGCTTTTATGGGCTTTTCCTCCTTTACTAAACCACATCATCCAAATTGCGCCAACATATAAAGCAAGGTAAGCGATTAAACCTAAAGCTCCTGCTGCGATTAACCAATCCATAAATACATTATGAGATCTATCAAACCATGGCTCTTGGGCATACATTCTAGCGTCATTATATTTTGAAAACACATAGAAATAGTTATCTTGTCCCCATCCTAGAATCGGTCTTTCTTTAAAACCTTCTAAAGACATCTTGATGTTCAAAAGACGAGAAGTGAAAGTTCCGTCACCAGAAATCTCTTTCAAACTTTCATAAGTTGAGCTTGGATTATAAAGTTCAGTTTTTAATTTTGAAGCTGTAGAAACTAAAGTTGAAGGTTTTACGAAAGTGGAAATCTTAGACAATCTGTTTAAAGTGCTTGAATTTTGAATAAAAGAAGCTTGTCCAAAAGAAACCAGTCCGACATAACCTAAAATAACTAAAACTACAATAGCTAAAGAAATTCTCTTTTTATTTTTTAAGTCTTTAAACTTCCTTCCGCCAATCAAAATAATTAAAGCTGAAACAAAGACTCCAATAGCGAAGCCGACTTGAGCTCCACGAGTTTGTGTGTAGAAAAGAACAATAAGATTTAAACCTGCCATCAAAAGATAAACCCAATTATTTTTGGTCTTTTCTTTTTTATTTTCAACATATGCAAGAACAAATAAAAAGATAAAAAAGACTGTATAGATTGCTAAATAAGTTGAGTTTCCCAAAGAAGCGTCTAACTGCATTCCTCCTTGAGATGGGGCGAATTTACTTCCAATCGCATCTCTTAAGGCTGGTAAAAACTTCATTGGTGCAAAATTTGGCAAACCAAGCATTTGCAATAATCCTAAAAGGAGTACTGGAATATTTGATAAGAATAAAATAAATTTATATTTTGCCCAGCTAGCTTTATCTTTAAAAAGAGTAATAAGCATAAGGAAATAAAGAAAAAGATGCGCGTGAGAAATAAAACCTTCCATTCTTTCAAAATTTGAAAAGAAAGCTCTAGTAGGATTAACTGAAAAAATGTCTGCTAAAAGTAAAACGAAGACAAAAATTCCATAAATCCAAAGTAAAGCTGACTTTTTTGGTCTGAAATTTTTATCTAGAATCATGAGCATTATCCACGCTGCTGCAGCAATTTCTACTAAAATTCTAAAAGCAAAGTTTTTACCTGTAATGTATGGAAAGAGCATTGAATTCCATTCAACTCCAAATCCAAAACCTGACACATAAAATGCTAAAAAAGGAATTATGGCTAAACAAGCATACATAACCCCTCTTAAAAACTTATTTCTATCTGTATTCATAAAATAATAAATAATTAACTAACTTAAACCTTATTGTTTAATAATTTAAAAATTATAACATAATAAACAATCTTCAAACACTTCACTTTTTTATAAAAAATTGAATAATATTATTCAAGATTTTTCACCATATAGCTCCCTTCCAAAAAATATCCGAGTTTTTTATAATATTCTCTTACCCCAACTCCAGAAATAACGGCTATTTTTTTATAACCCTTCTCTTTCGCTATTTTTTCGGCTTCGCTCATTAATCTTTTTCCAAAACCAACATGTTGAGACTGATCCCCCTTTTCTCCAAATTTCTTCACAGTTCCATAAACATGAAGTTCACGAATCAGAGCTGTTTTATCTGAAAGGACTTTCAAGTTTTCATATTTATTTAACTCTTTATCAAAATGATCTCCTTGCAAACGAAGACGACAAAATCCAGCTAATTTATCATTTTCTTTTTCATTTATATATTCCAAAAAATATTCTGTACCGAAATTTGTATCATAAGTCGTAGTCCTTAAAATAAAATCTGTATCGTCTATTTCTGCGTCTCGAATTTCACGAGCGCGAATATCTTGTTGAATAAATCCGTCTTTCTTTTGATACTCGTCTACCAGTTCACGCATATTAGATTTTTTACTAGAAGCTAAAATATATGTCGCCGGAATATCGCGAATCATACGAATTACTCTCGTATAATTTTTGATTTCTCTTTCGGAATCTGAAAGAACTTTAATTAAAGTTTCATCATCGTAAGGCTCATAAGTAAATGGAATAATCTTTCCATTTTTATCTTTATATTCTTTTTTAGTAAACATTTTATAAAGTAAACTCGTTTTTAAAATTACACAAGGATAAATCTTTAGCATGTCTGGATGAAAATCTTTAGAATTATATAAATCTCTAAACATTTGTACATCCATTTCTGGATTAGATTCTGGAAGATTCGGCATCATATGATAAACAAATTTAAACCCAGCCGAACGCATCATCTCTGTTGCCTCCGCAATACTTTCTTTCGTCATCTCTCTTTCATTAAAATCTAAAACATGGTTGTCTAAATGTTGTACTCCAATTTCAATTTTAGTTACCCCTAAATAGCGAAGCCAATTTAAAGTCTCAAAATTTATATAGTCTGGACGAGTTTCAGTAGAAAGACCTATAATTCTACATTCTACTGTCTCGTTTTCTTTTTGTAAATCTAATAAACTCTGTGAAGAAAAAAAGTCTTTTGAATTATTTCTATAATCTTGTTTTTTATATTCATTCGCCGCTCTAAAAATTTCTTTAATAAACCATTCTTGATATTCTTTTTCATAATAATCAAAAGTTCCACCAATAACTATGACTTCTAATTTATTTATAGGGTGACCATTCATTTCTAAAGCTTGAAGACGTGAAGTCATTTGTTTATAAGGATCAAAATTATTAGCTAAAGCCCTAGCGGCAGCTGGTTCTTTAGACAAATAACTTTTTGGCATCCTAGCTTCAGTTGGACAATAAATACATCTGCCTGGACAAGGATAAGGTTTAGTTAAAAGTGAAACTACAGTTACTCCAGAATTACTTCGCACCTTTAATCTTTTAAGAAGCTGTTCTATTTCTTTTTTTCTATCTTCTGTAATATTTTCTTGTCCCTCTTTTAATCTTTGTTCAAAATATAAAAGGAGTTCGCTATTGGTTGGAGTTTTAGTTTTACCTCTTTCGTGAGCTTTTTTTTCTAAATGAAAAATTTTTTTAACCAAAGTTTTAGTACTGGTCCAACGTTGCTTTTCATTTAATTCTTTTCTAACTTTTAAAATTTCAGAGTAAAGAATCTCATTTTTAGTGATGAGTCTTTTTAAATTATTCAAATCTTTTTCAGTATAAATCTCCGCAAAAATATTATTCATGCTACTAATTTAGCAAATATTAGGTAAAAATAAAAATTAATTCAAAACGTTGACCGTATAAATTGAAGTTGTGTTTGAAGCTTGAGACTCTTTTAAATAAATTCTAACCCTATCTCCTGGCTGACCCCAGGTTGGACCATTATATAAACTGAAAGCCCAATTACCAGAAAGGTCTGCCACTTCATAAAAATTCCGTAAAATTCCTTCAGAAATAGGTGCGAAATTTGAAGATATTGTACAATCTGTATTATTTAAAGTGAGACAAATATATGGTCTTGGAGATTTTGTTTTATAAATAAAGTACAATGTATTTCTTTGTGAGAGATACATATTACCTTCTGTTGAAGATAAAGTGCTGAGACCTGAATCATTTTCTACATCTTTACTGTCGGTTGAAGGGATAACCACTGGTTCTTTTGGTGGAGTCACTGGCTTCGGAGTAGTTGGTTTTGGGGCTGTAGTATTTGTTGTATTTGTCACAGTTGTTTTAGTTGTTGTCACATACTGAGAAGGAGAAAGCGGTTTATCTGTATAAGAAATTCTTGGAATTTTTATACATGTAAGCTCTTTCATAATACTTATAACTTCTGGATTAACGCTTCCAGTTACAGTGATTTGATTCCTAAGCTGAAACTTTCCTAAAGATATAGCTGTAATATTTCCAAAATACCCTGTCGGCTCTACATCCATATAACCTCTACTATATAAGTAACCTTGTAAAGCAGAAACCTCTCTTCCAGTGTCCGCATCTCTTGAACCGTATCCAAAATTTCTAGTTAAATTAACACAGTAAGGATAATCCAAAGGATCTAAATTGATAAATCTTCCGTTTGTAAAAGAAGGATCATTTTTTATTAAAGTATTCCAAAAAGCCGGACTCATATATAAACTTTGATAGTTTATATTGTTTCCATTTTGGTTTCCAGAATAGTTTGGGTTGTTGTTATAGCCTGTCCTGGAATAATTGGATCCGTCATAGTTTGTCCCATCATAGTTTGGATTATTATAATAATCTTGTGGGTTATAGTTCGGATTATTATAATTTGGATTGTTGTAATAATCTTGAGGATTATAGTTCGGATTATTGTAATCTGGGTTATTATAATAATCTTGTGGATTATAGTTCGGATTATTATAATTTGGATTATTGTAATAATCTTGCGGATTATAGTTCGGATTATTGTAATAATCTTGTGGATTATAATTTGGATTGTTGTAATAATCTTGTGGATTATAATTTGGCACACCGTAGTTTGGGTCGGCATAATTATAATTTTGTCCTCCGTAAATTATAGAGTCGTATATTGCTTGCAAATCATTGTTTACATAATAAGGATCTGTATATGGTATTGTTGAGGTAGAACTTGTGGCTGATGATGAGCCGTCACCAATGACAATCGGAACATCTGTCGCGTATTTTAAAAGATTTAAATTAAAATCTGAAGGAAAAGCCTGATATCCAGAAGGACAAGCGTAGCCAGTATCTATAACAAAATATTTATTTCCGTCCACAAAAAAATAAGTTTTTGAATTGGAGTCAAAAATCCTAACAGAAGTAGTGCTGACTTTAGGATCAACAATTTTGACACAATAGATTAAATTTGTATTAGCTTCTACAATTTTTTTATTGTTAAAAAAGACAAAAACAAAACCACCGATTAAAATCGAAAAGGCTAAGAGATTCAAAATTAGTTTCTTAAATTTCATACCAGTAAATATCTCTTTTATATTAATAGTATATCAGATTTTTAAACCAATTTATTAATCTAGTATCCACATTAGTATTTCTAGAATTTTCTTTAGTTTTTAATGAAATATTTGAATTATTAAAATTTTCTTTTTCGCTGAAATCATTGCTCAAAACCAGTCTTTTAAAATAAACAAGACCACTTTCTTTTTTGTCACTACCAAATTCAGCATTTTTAGAAAGATTCTCAAAATTTTGATAAATTGGCTTTTGAATAGCTTTTACTTTTGGAGTTTCAGGTGTCTTAGGTTTATTTTCCATTTCAAATAAAAGGGCTTTAAAATTTTCTTCTACTTCTAACTGAATACCGGATGTTGCATTTACTAAATCTAAAATACTTGGATTCCCGGAAACTGTCTCTTTAAAAATTGTGAGCACATTTTTATTTGGATAAAGTAAGGAAATATTTTTAGCTGGCAATTTAAAACCTAAAGCTTCTCCCGAGAGTCTTAGAGATTTATTTTTTGCTATCATTAAATTTTTAGGAAGCTTTAATAAATTTCCATCGACATTTAAATAAAAATTTGATAAAAATAAATCATAGTCAGTATTATTTTTTAAAATAATAAAATTCTCTTCTATTGTTGTTCCAATTTCTTCTATATAAATATCAGGCTTAACAACCTTAACATTCATTCTCGCTTTTCCTCCACTTAAATATCCGTCAGCAGACGCTATTAAAACATACTCTCCCGGATATACATAAGTATAGGAAACATCTCTACCAAACTTTTCTCCGCCATCTCCAAAGCTCCAATGAAAATCTAAATCAGAAATAGTTTTTTTACTTGAATCTGTTACTTTCACAGTATATTCTACTTCAGCTAAAGCTGGGACAACCTTCTCTTCTGGTAAAAGCACTTGTATATCTCCATATTTGTCTTGATTATTTTGTGGAACATATACATAAACAATTTTTTCTTTGTTAGTAGTTGTACCTGTTTCAGAAGTAGAACTAGAAGTTCCAGTATTTGTTGTAGTATTCTGTTCTCCGCAAACCCCATTACCATAATTAAAACAAATCTTTGTTCCATTGTTATCTAATATAATATATCCATTTGTTCTATTTAAACCATAAGGACTTCTAAAAGCTTTTTCTGCCCCAGGTGGAATCGATGTTGAAGGTGATATAAAAACTGTAGACCCTGCAGGAAAAGTTGCGTCCCCCAGAAGAAGATTTATTCTATGGTTGGTTTCGTCTGTGGAATCTATAACCTTAAAAATATTTGCTGTGAAATCTAAAATGTCTTCTCCATCATTAAAAATCTCTATCCATCTATCGTTATTATTGCTAGCAGAATAATTTACATTTTTTATCTGCAAAGCAAAACTTTTATTGAAAATTAATAAAGAAAAAATTAGTAAAATAAAGAACAAAATATTTTTTATTTTCATAATAAATAACTTTTATATACTTAAATTTTACCACATGAAAAGATAGCTAGATAAAAACAACCCGCCTTTCTGGCGGGTTTTTAAATGTTAACACTAATCTTTTTAGTCTTCTTTGGGTAATTTTCCGTTAAAACCGTAACTGAAAGCAAGTTTTTTTACCAACCTTCTTTCGGCTTCAGTGTTTTCCGGACAAATTTCGATCAAGTCAATCATTATTGATTTAACACAAGCCTTGTCGACTTTTATTAAAGCAAAATGTATCCAAGCTCCGAGAGCTTCTGGATATTTTTCAGAAGTTGGTTCTAAATTTTCAGCTGCAGATTTAGCTTCACTCAAAGAGTTGTACCTTAAATCTTTCGCTGAAATCCTCCCTCCTCCTTCTGTTTTACTCGACAAAATCTCTTTAATTCTCTCTACAGAGATACCGGTGTCCTGCGACATTTTTTGAATCCTAAATTGATTCTTAGTTTTAGATGATTTTCTACTATTTACTACCATATGACAAATTTAAATTATTAAATCCTTTTTACCTCCTTTTAAAAAGAAACAAAAAGGATTCAATAAAATGTTTAAGTAGAAATTTTAAAGAACGATTTCAAATAACTAATGGTTTAATACTATAACATATTTAAATAAAAAAAGACAAGAATATAAAATTAAAAATCTCTTCCAAAAATAGAAGAGATTTTTATATTAATTAAGATAAATTATTTCCAAGAAAACCCTCTTCCAAAATGTCCCCCGAAACTAGTTTTAGAAAAAGAAACTTCATCTAATTTTAAGTGTTTATAAATACCTTTAGGGGTTAAATCATATCCTTCAATATTAATTTCTTTACCGTCAACAATTGCTGTAGACATGACAGGTTCTGCTTTACCGATAGCGTAGGCAAGTTTTGTATACACATTTTTAGCTTTATATTTTTTTAATAAATCAACAGCTATTTTGCGAGCCATATAAGCAGCACTTCTATCTACTTTTGTACAATCTTTTCCAGAAAAAGATCCTCCACCAATAGCTATTTCTGGACCATAATTATCTATGACTATTTTTCTACCAGATAAACCAGTATCAGCATCAAACCCTCCTTGACTCCATTCACCAGCAGGATTTATAAAATAATTTTCTGATTTAATTAAACTTTTTACTAATTTTAAAAGCTCTTCATTTTTTGTGTTCTGAAAACTAACCACAACAGATATTACTTTTCCATTATTCACACTCACTTGAGTTTTGCCGTCATATGGATATTTTTTAAAAATTTCCATACATAATTTTCTAGATAATTCATATTCGAGTGGCATAAAAGTTTCTGTTTCAGAAGTTGCATAACCAGTCATAATCCCCTGATCTCCCGCCCCACCAATATCAACACCTTTAGCTATTTCTGAACTCTGTTTTACTATATTAGAAATAACTTTAAAATTTTCCCCTACTATATCTTTTACTATTTTTTCTATATCCACATTTGCTTTTGACGTTACCTCTCCGTTCACAATAACAAGCCCATGTCCACCCATGACTTCTATAGCACAACGACTATTTTTATCTTCTTTTAAGTAAGCATCTAAAATAGAGTCTGCAATAAAATCGCAGATTTTATCTGGATGTCTAGGACTCACGAATTCTGCTGTTTTCATATTATATTTATTTTTAAATTAAAAAATTCCTCATAATGAGGAAAGATATAGATGATTAGTCTTATCTTTCCGTATAGTATTTCTACTATTTGGTTGGATTTAGCACCTTACTTTTGTAGGTTGCTGATGGGTCATAGAGCCAATACTCTCGCCATACTCTTGATAACAACTATTAAGTTGTAAATATACTATATCATAACAATTTAATAAGATAAGAATTTAATTCGAATAATTTTTATATAGCTTAATATTTTGCTATTACAGATTCACCATCTATGAGTATTTCACCTAAAGATACATTTAGCTCTAAATTTTGTGGCAATATTAAAACAACTTGTGACCCTAAAAGAATTTTTCCATATATATCCCCTTTTTCTATATTCTCATTTATATTTACAAAACTTTTAATCCTCCGAGCAGCCAAACCTGCGACTTGAATAACACCAACAGAAATATCTTCATTTTTAATAACAATTAAATTTTTTTCATTTACGTTTGCAAGTTGTGTTAGGTTTTCTGAAGTGAGCGCATTTTTATGTGCGCCAGAAAAATGCTCCTGATAAATAATCTCCCCATCTATAGGAGCTCTCTGTGCGTGAATATTTTTTAAATTCATCTCTATAACAATAATAGTGTATGGTGGTTTTATATCATTAAGAGATAAAACATTTTTTACATCGTCTTTGAAAAAGACAATTTCTGGACTATTTATATTTTCTATGCCTATAACTCTACCATTAGCAGGAGATACTATAGTCTGGCCGACAGGTATTACTCTTTCTGGTGTCCGATTAAAATATGAGATAAATAAAATAGCTCCTGTAGATAATATCAATATGGAATATATAACTTTTTTAAACATTTTTATATTTTGATTATATATTATTAGAATTAATCTTCCAAACCCCTCTTTTTTATTATTGGAACAAATACTTAAAAAGAAAAACCAGCCCTATTTCGACTGATTTTTCTACAATGCTCCGAGTTTGGGATATTACTAAAGAAATATATGACAAAAAATTGCAAGAATATAACGACAAGATACAGCTATTAGAAATAGAATTACAGGAACACAGTAGAGCTGATTTTGATTATAAAACCACAATAGGCACAATACTTTCTTTAGCAAGACGAGCAAAATCAATATTTGAAAATTGTTCTGAACCCGCAAAGAAAAGAATGTTTTTAAGCAATATGCTTCAGAACCCTAGAATAATAGACGGGAAGCTAGATTTTTCAATATCTTCTCCCTTTGATTTGGTCCTCAAATTATCAGAAGACCCTTCTTGGCTCCGAGTTTGGGACAATGTTCGGAGAGCAATAATGGAGGAGAAATAAAAAAACCACCAACTTTTGGTTGATGGTTTACAAATTTCAACTTGAAATGATTTACTTCTTTACTACTTCAGTAAGAACTTCAGCTTTGATCCGACCTTGTGGATTATAATTCCTGATTTCAAAATCATCCATAGTAAAACTATCAATGTCTTTTACATTAGGATTAATCCATAATTGTGGCATTTCAGTGCTTACAGTACGGCTGAGCTGTTCTTTTACTGCTTCAGTGTGGATTTCATAAACATGATAGTCATTTAACGTAATAGGTAATTCGTCTACCTCCATTCCACAAACTTGAGCTATCATGTGAGTAAGTAAAGCATAGCTAGCTATGTTAAACGGTACACCGAGAAACATATCACAAGATCTTTGGTTCATGTGAAGGGATAAATGAGATCTTTCTTCTTTATCTTTCTTCACAAAACATTGAAAATCCGTGTGACAAGCCGGTAATGACATATCAACAATTTCAGCAGGATTCCAAGCGGTGACACGAGCATAACGACCAGTATAATCTAACTTGAGTTTATTTATCAAATCAGCTATCTGATCAATACTTTCTTGTCTCCAAGTATCTTCTTTCCAATATTTACTGCCACGCCCTGGGGAAATATTAAAGTGCATTCCCTCTGGAATCTCTGCATGAGCAGGAACAAATGTATATTTTTTCCAGCCACGCCATTGAGAGCCGTAGATTCTTCCACAATCACCTTCAAATTGCGCCTTACCGCGTTTTTTGAAATTTTCAGCATCACCAATCCACATCTGTTTCATTGGTTTACCGTAAATTTCTTCCAAACGTTTAAGTGACATCCTGCCATAAATTTCACCCCTGTCCTTATTTGGTTTTCTTCCTCCTTCAAGGAACCACAGAAGTTCAGCTACGATTAATTTAAAATTAACCTCCTTTGTTGTAAGTAAAGGAAATCCTTTTTTCAAATCAAATCGCATTTGATGAACAAAGTGTGCTAGAGTCACACCATTACGTGTTTCTCTGCGATCTCCTGTCTCTAGACAGGCTTGCATAGCTGAAAGATATGGATATTCCCATCCATACTTTTCATGTAAAGAAATGTTTGTTTTCATACCTTTAGTTTTTTAAGAACGTGAATAAATTAGTTAAATTTCTGGTTTTAAAATACCACTTTTAATATAAATTTGCAAAGGTTGATTTCTATATATTTATAAGTTATTCTTATCTTAGAATCTTGTTATTTTTAACTTAAAATATTTAATAAATGCTAATTAAAACTATTTCAATTGAAGGCTCCGATGGAGCTGGTAAAGCTACGACAACAAAACTTTTAAAAAGTTATTTTTTTGGTCTCGGAAAAAAGTGGCTTCTGTCTCTTTTCCTAGATACCATGATACTTTAGGAGGAAAGCTTTGCTATGAAGTATTAAAATCAAAAAGAAAAGAATATTATGATTTTATTTCTTCACAACCAAAGATTGCTTCACTACTTTATGCTATGGATAGAGCCGAATCAAAAGAAGATATTGAAAATATGATTAAAAATAATGATTATCTTATTTTTGATCGTTATATATCTTCAAACTTTATTCATCAAGGTGGAAAAATTTCCGATGATAAAGAAAGAGAAAATTTGATTTCGTTTCTTTCGTATTTAGAGTATGAGGAATTTAAACTACCAAAACCAGATATTACTTTCTTTTTATATTTACCAACTGAAATTGCTATGAAAAATAAAGAAGAGCAAAGATTGAAAGATGAAAATATAAAAATGGACGCAGGTGAAGATGATCCTGTGTATTTAGAAAATAGTAATAAATCTGGACTCTGGTGTGTAGAAAAGTATGGATGGCATCAAATAAATTGTTTTGATGACACTAAGCAAAAACAAAAAACACCAGAGGAAGTATTGGAAAAGATTTTAAAAGTATTAGCTTTATAAAAGACACAAGTGGGTAAAAATAATTTACTCACTTGTTTTTATTTTAGGTTCGGACTGTCCTAAGTAAAGGTAAAAATGACTATTGAAAAATAAGGATGAAAATTTTGTTCCGAGTTTGGGACAATGTTCGGAGAGCAATAATGGAGGAGAAATAAAAAAACCACCAACTTTTGGTTGATGGTTTACAAATTTCAACTTGAAATGATTTACTTCTTTACTACTTCAGTAAGAACTTCAGCTTTGATCCGACCTTGTGGATTATAATTCCTGATTTCAAAATCATCCATAGTAAAACTATCAATGTCTTTTACATTAGGATTAATCCATAATTGTGGCATTTCAGTGCTTACAGTACGGCTGAGCTGTTCTTTTACTGCTTCAGTGTGGATTTCATAAACATGATAGTCATTTAACGTAATAGGTAATTCGTCTACCTCCAAAACTCCATATGAAATTTAAATCTTTAATGATTTGTTTTTTGGAGTCAGTCACTTTGACTTCGTATTCAACCTCTGCCAAAGCTGGAACGATTCTTTCTTCTGGAAGTAAAATTTGTATATCTCCATACTTATGTTGATTATTTTCTGGAATATAAATGTAGACAATTTTTTCTGTAGTGGAAGTTTTAGTTTCGGAAGAAATACTAGAAGTAGAACCTTCCTCCACGATTCCTTCGTTATGAGTTTCTGGACAAATTACTCCACCGTAAGAAAAACATTCTCTTACTCCATTAGCAAACAAAATTATATAACCTGAAGTTTTATTTAGTTTATAAGGACTACGAAAAACTTGCCCACCGCTTCCATTAGGAATATTTGTAGAAGGAGAAATAAAAACCGAAGTACTAGCCAAAAAAGAAACCCCTCCCAATAACTCATTAATCCCGTGACTTCTTTCATCTTCCGAGTCTACTATTTTATAAATATTTGAAGTAAAATCTGGAATGTCTGATCCATCATTAAATATCTCTATCCATCGATCATTATTATTGTTCGCAGAATAATTTACATTTTTTATCTGTAGTGCTAAAGACCTATTAAAAATAAAAATGGAAAAAATAACAAGAGAGAAGGAAAAGCTTAATATGTTTTTTATCTTCATGTCTTTTTGATAAAGATTAAACTATAAAAACTTTCTAAATATATTCTAATATTATCATAAATTTATATATAAAGTGTTTTCCTTAAATTTATCTTTTGAGGAAATATTTCTTGACATTTATCCTAAAAGATATTAGAATATAGCCTTAGTTCTTTTAAAATAAAAACCTTTTAAAAATTTTAGCGAATGAATATTGAAATTCTATTACACGCCCTTATTTTTATTGTCTTAATAGACGGAATAAAAATATTGATTGAAACCTGTTATCCCTATAAAAAACAAAGAAGGTTTTCTGGGGAAAACAACAAAGTTACGGCTATTATAGCCGCCTACAACGAAGAGAATGTTATTATAAATACTATAACCTCTCTGAGTAAAATCCTACCCCTAGAAAACATTATTGTTGTAGATGATGGGAGTAAAGACGGAACTAGTCAAAAAATAAAAGACTTAGCCCCGGGTTGTACTTTAATCACCACAAAAAATAGAGGTAAGGTAAATGCTCTACACACTGGTCTAGAAAAAGTAAAAACTCCTTATGTTTTATTGCTAGACGCTGATATTTTGCTGCCTTCTAATTTTATAATCCCAACGGATGCCTTAAAAGATGGAGAAGCAACAGCAGTGTCATTTAACATAATGCCCATAATTCAAAAGAGAAGTTTTTGGACTAAACTCTGCTCTTCCTTCCAAATGCATGAATATATGAAATCTATGCAAATAGGAAGAAGATTTGCTGACAAAAGCAAATCTGTTCATTGTATTAGTGGAGCAGCCGGACTTTTTATGACAAAAAGATTGAGAGAATTATCTCAACAACACACTACCATTTTCCCTGGCGAAGATTTGGAAAGAACTCTGCTGGAACTAACCTCTGACGGAAAAGTAATTTTCTCAGAGAGTACTGTCTTTACAGAAGTTCCTTACACTTTCAGAGATTTAGCTCGTCAGAGAATTATAGGTTGGTGGCCGGGATTGTGGAGGAATATCCTCCTTTTCTTAAAGCTAATCTTTAAGAAAAAATCTTCGGCAACTCTTAGGTATGAACTGCTTTATGAAATATTTAGTCTTTTGACTAGTCCTTTGAGGATTATTTCATTGATCGGTTTGATAATTTTTAAACAATGGCAAATCTTGCTATTGATTTTCTTTTTTTATCTTTTCTTAGAAATTGTGAGTTACATAAAAATTAGAAAGATAAAAGGAAAGAGGTATCTCAAACTAAATGGACTGGTAATAGGTTCATACAATTTCTATTCAATTTTTCAAACATTTACTCTATTCTTTGCTTTTTTTGTTTTTGTAAAAAAACAATTCTTTAGCAATGAATGGCGTAAATTGGCAACTATCTTTATAGCTTTCCTGACTTCCACGATATTTGGAACTGGAAAAGCTCAAGAACAGAAAAAAGATTGGTCTGCAAATGTTCGGTATAGTTATTTAACCGATGTATCAAAAGATAGAACTTTTCATAATATTGAAAGTTATTTAAGTTATAAAAACTTTTATACAACTTTAAATACTTCACCCTATTATGGAATAAATCTGGGAGCCTATATAAAATCCTTCACGGTAGATACTAGGTATAACTGGAAGGCAAACACTTGGCTATTTAGATTAAGGTATGATTATTGGGCAAAAAATAACTGGGTACCGTACTTGGCTGGCTCTTATGGGGTTTCTCCGTATAGCCAGGAAAAAACTGATTCAGCTTTCCCTACTTTAGAAGTGGGCTTAAATAAATATTTGGCTGATGATCTCTCAAGAATCGGAATAGGAGTTAGTAAAGAGTTTGGGCGATTGCATGGAACGACTTTTCAAGCAAAAGTAAAGCTCGTAAAAAATAAGTTCTGGACAGATTTTGGAGCGTCTATAAATAATTTTGGACATCCAGGAGGATATTTGGATGTAGGCTATGGCATAGTCTATATCCACGGAAGTTATTACGACCATTTCGACTTTAACAATTTTGCCCGAACCTCTCTTGGAGCGGGAATTAAACTAAAATTTTAAACCAAAGACCACTATTGTAAAGTAGTGGTCTTTTTTTAATTCATTTTATTTAATAAAATTCTTAGATTAGAAATAAAAAAAGACCCGTCCTTTCGGGTCTTGTTATTTAGTTTAAATCTTCTTTTCCAGCAAAACCAAATTGCACAGCAATTCGCTGTACAGCCAAGCTTTCTGGAAAACTTCCTTTTGGCGAATCATCCAAAGCGTCGATTAGGAGAGACAAAGTGCAAGCTTTTGTTACCTTACAAAAGGCATACCATTCCCACACCTCAAAAGCTTCAAGGTACTCAGAATCTGTCCCTGAAGATAATTCACAAATCTTTTTTGCGGAAGACAGGTTCGGATACTTATTTAATGCACCATTATTCAAAAGTTTACTCTTTTGCGAATTCCGAACTTGATCCTTTTTTGGATTACGCAAGATTTCTTTTATTCTTTCCTCCGACATTTTTGTTTCTACTGCCATTTTGGCCAGTTTAAAACTTTTCCTTTTTGCTTTTTCAATCGTTTCCACTTTGCTCAAAATTTATAAATTTTAATTAAAAAGTACATTTCTATAAATATAACAAATCTATTATTTTTGTAAATAAGCATACGACTAACTACAAAACTTTACTTATTATTCAAATGATCCTTCTTTTTAAAATTACTAAAATTTAAATAATTAAGCCCAAAATTAAAACTAGCCAAAACTAAAGCTGTGCCAATACCAACATAGAGTATAGCGATAAAGTTAGTAGGCGCAAGATTAAAAGCTCGGAGACTAATTCCTAAAGTCATCATAAAAACCATGATAATAAATGACTTGAGATCAAAAAAGTTCCAGAAATATTGCTTTTCCGTAAAATACCCTTTAATTCTGATTGTATGTTTGGTGACTAAATTTTTAAAAATAGCAAACCAAAAAATACAAAATATTAAAACTGAAAATAAAACATTTACAATAGATAGATTATCTTTGTAAGCGATAACACCTATCCTAGTAACACTGAAACCGGCTATTAACCAAACTATGCTAGCGATTAATAGCAATAACCTGTTATTAATTTTAAGAGCATTATTTTTTGCTTTCATAAAAATTGAATTAAAATGAACAATGGATTTTAATTTACCACAAATTTAAGAAAAAATAAAAGTTTTTGTAACCTAATTCACCAAAGAAAAATATATAATGCTCCGTGGGCAGGGATCGAACCTGCGACCAATTGGTTAACAGCCAACTGCTCTACCGCTGAGCTACCACGGAATACTAGCTTTTAAATAAACGGAATATTTAATTGCTAAAATATTATAGCAAAAAAAATATCGTTTGCAAACTGGTTTTTTATTGGTTATTTTTCTTATTTTTGAATATATCAAACGTGGAAACAAACAATGCTAGAGCTAGAAAAATGAACACCAGGTCCTTAAAAACACTAGGAACATCTATTAGCCAAGCTATTAAAATCATTAAAATTGCGATTAGTCTTTGGAAAAAATTTTTTGACATAAGTTTCACTATTATAACAGAAGTTTATTAGTTGTAAAATCTATACTGAATCCACAACTACGACAAATTCCCCTCTTATTTTTTCTTTATTCTCCTTAAAATAATTTTTGACTTCTTCGGCGCTACCTCGCACGACCTCTTCATAGATTTTGGTGAGCTCACGAGCGACAATAATTTTTCTATTTTCTTCTAAAAATTTTTCTAAACTTTCTAAACATTTTTCTATCCTGTGTACAGATTCATAGAAGACCGAAATCTTTTTACTTTCTGAAATTTCTTTAAAAATTGTTTCTCTTCCTTTTTTATGCGGCAAAAATCCATAAAAAATAAATTCTCCTCCAGTAAAGCCGGAAAGAGCTAAAGCAGAAGCTAAAGCTGTAGGCCCAGGAATAACTTTTATTTCTACTTCCAATCCTTTATCTTTAGCCTCATAAATTTTTTGAATCAAAAGACTTCCTGGGTCAGAAATGGTTGGCATGCCAGCATCAGAGACAAGAGCTAAATTTTTACTCTCTTCCAAAAGATTAATGATTTCATCTATTTTACTTAAACGAGAATTAGCAAAATAATTTGTACACTTTGTCTCTATTTCAAAATGTTTTAAAATCTTTTGAGTATTAGAAACATCTTCACACAGAATCAAATCAACTTCTTTTAAAGTTTTTACAGCCCGAAAACTCATATCTTCTAAATTCCCTATTGGTGTACCCACTATATAAAAAGTTGATTTCATAATTTTTATTTTTTACTAAAACCTATTTATAAATTTCCTGTGCAAAGTTGGCGGAATATGAACTAAAATCTCATACGGAATAGTATTAGCTTTTTTGGCAATATTTTCTACTGAATTTTCGTCTTCCGATTTCTCGCTAATTACAATAACTTTATCTCCTATTTTTGGATCTGAAATATCAGAAATATTTATAGAAGACATATTCATACTAATTCTACCAACTATTTTTGCAAATTTATCTTTTATTTTAAAAACACCAATATTAGAAAGTCTTCTATCTGCGCCTTCAAAATATCCAGTTGGGACAGTCGCTATTTTAGAATTTTCTTCTAAAGAATAAGTGTGATTATAACCAACACTTTCTCCTTTTTCTAGATTTCTAATTGTGCTAAGAATTGACTCCATTTTTAATGCTAGTTTTAAATTTAATTTTTCATCTTTAGTAACATTAATTCCATACAAACCAATTCCAAGTCTGACTAAATTTGTAAATTCTTTATCAATTACAGAAACTCCAGAAGTTGCAGAAATATGAAAATATTTTATATAAGTAAATTTGTCTTTAAATGTTTTAACCGCTTCTTTCCATTCCGAAATTTGTTTTAGAGTTATAGTTTTATCTTGATTATCAGCATCAGCGAAATGAGAACAAACTCCTTCTAAAATTAAATGTCTATTTTCTTTTATGAGATTTGCAGCTTCTTCAATTTCTGAAACCAAAATCCCTTGTCTATGCATACCGGTGTCCACTTTTAAATGAATTCTTATGTCTTTATTGATTTTTTCTTTTAAAATTTGTAATTCTTCTAAGCTTACAACTGTGAAAATAAAATTTTTGGAATTATAATTTTGAATATTTTTTAACATTGTATATCCGATAATTAAAATTGGAGTTTTAATTCTATTATGTTTTAAAAGTCTAGCTTCATATAAAGAATCCACTACAAAAAAAGGAAGGTTTTCTTTATCTAAAATTTTTGCTACTCCCACAAGCCCATGACCGTAAGCATTACTTTTCAAAACTGGAGCAAAAAGAAAATCTGAATATTTGGATTTATATTCTTTTAAATTCTCTAAAATATTGTTTTTAGAAATTAAAACTTCAATTGTGTGTGTATATTTAGAAAAACGTTTTCTAAACTCTCTTAAAAAATTTAACATCGTTTTAAATAATTATATGAATTTTAGCATAAAAACTTAAACTTGCATTTTTAGAAAAATATTGTAGAATGAGGACAGATAGTTTAATGTTCAATTTTAAAAAATATATCGAATGGAAAAGAAGGAAAGATCTACCAAAAAAGTAAAACTTGTTAAGAAAAAGAAACTTTTAACCATAAGGAGCTTGTCGGGAGATGATTGGAAAATACATCCCATAAATAGTCTCCTTGAAAGAGAGGTTGCGAGTTATCTGACCCAAAAAGGTTTATATGGTCAGATAGGAGAAATAACGTACAAAAAAGATAGTATATTGGTTTACGATTGTACTCCGGAATTCATATTGTCTCTTCGTAAGAACCAATTATTCGACAAACACGATTATCTTATCTTTCACAAGAAAAAAGGTGTGAACCTACCTTGGGTAATAAAAAGGTTTTAATAAATTAAAAAACAAAAGCTGGAAAAATCCAGCTTTTATTTTTTATCAAACTTTTGAAAACTTGGTGCGCGATCCTGGGCTCGAACCAGGGACCTTTCGAGTATCAGTCGAATGCTCTAGCCAGCTGAGCTAATCGCGCAATCTAAAAGGATGAAAACATTTTAACATAAAAACAATTTTCAAACAATAATGAATTAAGGCTTACAAGTATATGGATTCTTAAGTCTTTTTAATAAGAAATAATTGCTAATATTCAAAGCAATAACTCCTAAATATCCAAATTCTAAACCATGCATTGGGAAAAAGTTTACAAGAGAAGAAAGTCCAAAAAAAGATAAAATAGAAACTAAAAGCCCTATTCCACAACTAGCACAAGAAAGTCCTAATATTGAAATAAAAATCCAAAGCACGCCCCAAAACCCTTTTCCAGTTTGAAGATTTTTAGATTCTTTAAATAAGAGATACATTAATAATAAAAAGAGAGATATTGAAAAAATAAATAAAATCACTAAAAATCCAGTTAGAAAATTATTAATATCATTTACAGTTAAAAATGCTTGGAGAGAATATTTTAGTTTTTCCAGGAAAGAAAAAACTGGAACCTCCCAAACAGAAACTATATTTTTAAAATTTTTAAAAAATAAATAAAAAAAAGATGAGATTAATACAAAAAAAGTAAAAACCTTCAAATATTTTTTATTTGTAAAAATTCCTTTTAAAGTCATATTATAATCCTTCTACTTCTGTAAATGGCACAAGCCCTTCCAGGGACTTAATAATAGCATCTTCTTTCATGTCTATGAAACCTTTCTTTCTCGCGGCATCACGTATATCGTCTTCAGATCTTTTTGCTAGAATAAGATTTTCAATTTCATGGTCAACTTCCAACATCTCAAAAGCAGGTGCTCTACCTTTAAGTCCTGAAGGGTTTGTAGAAGTTGGTACAGCATTGTAAGGATGTCCTTCTAATGGTAATTTCTTTTTAAATTCTTCCGGTAAGTCTTTAAACTTATTATCTATTAAAGCCCGAACTCCAGGATCGGTAAGCTCCTCTCCAGCATCTTTGTCTATTTTTCTAACCAATCTTTGAGCAATAGCTAAATTTAGAGTTGGCGCAATCAAATAAGGGTCGACGCCCATATCTAAAAGACGAGTAATAACTCCAATAGCGTTATTGGTGTGAATAGTAGAAAATACTAAGTGTCCAGTTAAGGCTGCCTGAATAGCAAGCTGAGCTGTCTCTGCATCACGAATCTCTCCCACCATTATCACGTCTGGGTCCTGACGCAAAATAGAACGAAGACCATTTGCAAATGTATATCCGATCTCCGGAAAAATTTGAGACTGGCTCATGCTTGGAATATTGTATTCGATAGGATCCTCCAAGGAAACCACATTTCTTTTTTCTCTATCTACTTCATTTAACATCGAGTAAAGGGTTGTTGTTTTTCCTGATCCTGTTGGCCCAGAAATAAGAACAATACCGTACGGTTTAGATAAAGCGCGTCGAATTTTAATAAGATGATCTTTAGAAAAACCAATGTCTTCAATCTTTTTCACACCTCTGTAACTATCCAAAATTCTTAGCACAACTTTCTCACCATAATATGAAGGAAAAGTAGAGACACGAAAGTCTATTTTATGTCCGTCATATCTTACAGAGAATCTCCCGTCTTGAGGTTTTCTTTTTTCGTCTAATTTTAGAGCACATAAGATTTTAATTCTCGCAACAATAGCGGAGTGTCTAGAAATGGGTATATTAAACTTTGTCGCTAAAACTCCATCCACACGTGTACGAATTCTAACTCTGTCACCAACATTTTCAATATGAATATCTGACGCGAGACTCATAATAGAGTTTTTTAAAATAATATTCACCATTTTCATCATCGGTATAGAATCAACCAAGGACTCTAAAAGAGTATCGTCTTCATCTGTAATATCTATAATATCTTCTCTTATATCACTATTATCCCCTCTTTTTCTAGCGTACTGAGGAACAATTTCTCCTCCGTCTGGAGAATAACCTACAAATCTTCTTTTAAACTCTCCTAAGGAAATCAAATATATTTTATAAGCCACTCCAGCGGAAGTTAGAATAAATTGCAAAGCGTCTAAAACATTTTTCCTTTCAGGGTCTACCACACCGATTAAAACTTCGTCAGCAATTGTTTTGTGTTTAATAAAATCTTTTTCCTGTTTAGCTTCTTCGTATCTCTCAATAACTTTTTTGTCTGTACCTTCATCTAACATTCTTAGACCGAGAGGCACCGCTAAATATCTTTCAGATTTATCTTTATCAAAAAGAGTGTACAATTCTTTGTCGGCTAAATCTCTACTACCATTATATACAGGTATACCGTACAAAGCATTTCTGGCTGTGAGCACAGCCGCTTCAGGGACATTATGTTCAGATAAAATTTCATCCAAAGGAGAAGCTGAAGACTTCATTTCTTCTTCTATAGCTCTAGCTTCGAGCTCAGATATTACATTTTGAGAAACTAATAAGTTTAATAGAATCATACAATATTAACATTATAACACTAGTGTCGAGTAAAAAAACTTTTATTATGTTGAAATCTTTATGGCAAGAAAGGATTGCTTCTACCTACATTTTGGCTAGGCTGAATTTCAATTGTAAAATCTTGAGCTTCAAAAAGTGTTTGATTATTAATATTTGTATTAAAAGAAACCATTTCCTTATTTAAAACATCTACTAATCTACCAAGTTTTGTAGCGTTAACATAACTGTCCCCAGCTGTACTTAAAATAGTTTCTTCGCTTATAAAAAAGCCTTTATAAATAAAATATCCTGCTGCCGCTAAGACAAGAATAATTATAGGCAAGAGCGTTTTGGTACTTATATTTTTATTCATTTTCATAAATTTAATTTGATTGTTTCTTTAAATAATATGTCTCGACAGTTATTGTGTAATTTAGAGCTGACCCAGGTCTTGAGTCTCTAGATGAACTAAAGTCTAAATTTGTAACATTGAAAATCTTTTCAGAATTTTCAAGATTTTTTAAAAAAGATTTTATTTGTCCATAAGTACCTTCTACAGAAAAAGAAATTGCTATAGTGTTGTAATTTTTATTTAGACCCTGAACATCACCGTCGTCTATATATCTAGGCGATGTTAAGTGTAGATTTGATTCTGGTCTTGCCGCAATCCTAGAAAGTTCATAAATCGCTAAAATAGGATCTGAGGATGCTGGTAAAACATTATTTAATTTATCTATCGGTAAAGTATTTAAAGCTTGAGCGTAGTCAGAATTTGTTTTTATAACTTTTTGATTATAAGAATCTGCTACAGCTAAAGCTGCTGTATAATCTTTTTTGTCTGTCAGTAATTCTGAGATCCCCTTTTCTGGATTATAAAAAGTGCCACTACCTGTATAGAGCGCATAAATAAAGAAATAAAATATTGCGAAAGACACTACTAAAAGTAGAAAGTTGACATATATTTTATTTTTTAAGTTTTTATTAGGCATAAAATTATTTTATCATTTTTTAATTATTTATAGTGGTCGTGGCAGAAGAAGGATTTACACTAGGTTCTGTAGTGGTAGCATTTATAGCTGTGGTTGTTGTGGAAGTGGTGGCATTTGTTGCATTATGAGAACCTTGTCCGGCCCCAGGATCTCTTTGAAATAAAGGACCTGAGCTAGTTGTGCCTGTTGTCATATCTACCGGGAAAGCATTGTTTATATATTTAAGGTATCCAGAAGTGGAGACGTCAGTATCAAAAGAAATGGAGAAAATAACATTACCAAAATCATCTAGGGCTAGATTATTCATTTTTAAATTATAAACATATTCACTGTTTCTAAAATTATTTATTTGTCTATAAAGAGCTGGGTAGTTTATGGCTACTCCGGATAGATTAACAGACCCAGTATTATTTTCTAAAGACTTTCTGAAACCAAAATTGTTAAAGTAAACATAACTATCAACACTAGATTCTGTTAGAGATTCTATTAAAGGAAACATCATACTAGAGAGATATATTTTTCCATCATAAACAGCGTTAACCAACTTTAATCTTTGTGAAAGATTCCTCATTTCTGATAAATTGGTTTCTAATTGTGCAAGCTGTGGAGTTGTGTCATAAAAATTAAGCTGTTGCCTTTTTGTTTCAACTTGTTTTTTAAGAAGTCCTGCATAAATAAAAGCAGCTACAGCTAAAAATATTATAATTATTAAAAGAGCTACTAAAAAAGATTTTACATAATCTCTTTTTGGTTTATTTTCTCCACTGCTAACAGGAGAAACGAATTGATTAAATACGCCTGTTTTAACTGACCCATCTCCCTCTTCTTTATTTGTTACTATTGTGTTTGTTTTATTGAACATAAAATTATATATAATCTCTTAAAGCTAACCCTGAGGCTACAGCATATTTATCATCATTTTCAAGTAACACCTCTTTTAAATTTTCAGGTAAGACTATAGATGAAAAAGGATCTAGTAAAATAACTTCTTTTTTCAAAAATTCAGAGAGTATATCTTTAATACCTTTTTGTAGAGCTCCACCTCCACTTAAAACAACCCTCTCTATAATTATATTATACTTTCTTTCATAATTAAGTAAAAGATACTTTATTTCATCAAAAAGTGGAAAACTCGCTAAACCCATAACTTCAGCTAAATGTGGCGAAGAAGCGTCTCCTAAATATCCAAAAACTCTTTTTGCTCCTTCCGCTACATCCATAGATAATCCTAAAACTTTAGAAATTTGAGAAGTGTTGTCATAAGAACCTTTTCTTATGAGATTTGTATCTCTAACTATATTTTTATGTAGTAAGGTAGCAAAAGAATATTTTCCACCAATATCTATACAAAGCATAGGCTTCTCATCTTTAAAATAGTCAGCCACAATTCTAGCTTGAGATAAACTTTCTATTTCAAAAGAAAAATCTTTGAATCCTAATTTTTTGGCATATCTATTATATAAATTGAAAGTATCATTTTTAACAGCCGCTATAACAATAGTGTCTTCTTTGTCTTCTGTTCTAAAATTAACCTCTGTTCTCCAATAATTTAACTGCACTTCTGAAATGGGGATAGGTAAATATTTTCTCGCCTCAATTGGTATAAGACTATTTAATTCAGCGTCAGAAACTTTAGGTATAGTAATGGAAGTTATAAAGCAGTCTTGCATAGGAATAGCAAAAACCCCTTTTGAAGAAGTAATTTTTGCCGCGGTGAAAAGATCTCTAATAGCGGTAACAGTTTTCTCTTCTCCTAAATTAGCCAAAGAACCTGGTGGTAAGGCGTCGTATGCTGCCATTTCCAATTCGCCGTATGTTTCGAGATGAATTTGATTAGAATCTTTTCTAATCTGCATAACTTTAATTGCATAAGTGCCAATATCAACACCAACGCAACTCTCAACAACATTCCTTTTGTCTTTTTGCTCTTTCTTTTTTTCTTCAACTTTCTCTTTTTTAGAAATTGCCATAGCTATAGAATAGTATAATTATAACATGCAAAATCTTATAAAATTTTTCAAAAACAAGCTTTTAGATATATTCTTTCCGAAAATGTGTTTAGTTTGCGAAAAACCTGGCAAAATGTTGTGTGACAATTGTGGGATAAAAATTATAAACGACAAAAGAAAAGATTCTGATTTAGAAAATATTTCCTGGGTTCATAACACTTTAAACTATCAAAACAATACTCTACAAAAAATCTTTTACAGCCTTAAATATAACTACACAAAAGCTTTTGTAAAAGATTTGTCTGAATTAGTAAAAAAAGATTTCTTAAGTTTTCTAGAAAAAATCTTAAAAACTTCTGATTCAACTTATGAAAAGTTAATTTTTATTCCGATTCCAATTTCTAAAAAACGTCTTATAGAAAGAGATTATAATCAAAGCGAACTTTTACTTAAAGAAACATTGCGACTAATTAAAAAAGAAAACAATATAGACCTCGAGAAAAATATTCTTCTAGATTTTTTAGTAAAAACAAAACATACAATTAAATTTGCTAAAACTCATTCGAGAAATGAAAGAGAAAAATTAATAAAAGATGCTTTTTCTATTAATGAAAAAACTTTAGAATCTTTTCCTACAAATTTTCTAAGTAAAAAGATTTTTATTCTATTCGATGATATTACAACTACCGGGACCACTTTTTATGAAGCTAGGAAAGTTTTAATCAATTCAAATATTCCAAAAGGAAATATTTTTGCTTACGCTTTAGCGCATTAAAATTAAGTGCTCCCACCAGGACTTGAACCTGGGACCCCACGGATATAAGCCGTGTGCTCTAACCAACTGAGCTATGGGAGCAAATTTGTCTCTACATAATATCAAATTTTTTTTGATTTTAAAAGAGAAAAAGTTTATAATGTTTCTATTATTTTTAAACGAAGGAGGATTCGCATAGTGGTCTAGTGCACTACCTTGGAAAGGTAGCAACTGGGAAACCGGTTCGAGGGTTCGAATCCCTCATCCTCCGCAAATTTTTAATGACAACACTCTTCTTTTTTATTTGATTTTCTAAGATGATAAAAGAGATGCGAAGCAATACAACCAAGTACTCCCCCTACAACAAATGGTTCTACAACTTCTACTACAACTTCTATTCCGCTCGCTTCTCTTAAAAAGAAATATCCAACACTAAAAACTGCTACTAAAAATATAGAAACGAAAATAAGAATTTTATTTTTATGTTCTTTCATATGGGCAGACAATTCATGTGACAGGAAAATAAAATCCATAGCAATATGCCCTAAACTTAAAAGTATTCCCCCTAAAGTAAATTCTGTCTGACTCCATTCAAACCACTCGATACTCATATGAACTAAAAGCAAAATCACTGTAAAATAATTTTGTTTTGCGTGAGCAAAAACAGCAAGAGATAGTCCTAGTAGAAACAAAACAACAGTTTGAAGATCAAAACCTAAATGCAAAGCATGCTCTAGCATTGTAAATGCATAAAAAAATAAAAAGACAATGAAAAGATACTTGCCTATTTTTTTAAAATTTAAAGACATATTTTTAGAGTTTGTTTATTTTTCACCCATGCTAAGTAAAGCACTAATCCTTTCACTGACTGGAGGATGTGTCATAAACATTTTTGAAAACCAGGAAACTTTATCGCCTCTAGGATTTTGAGATCTCAGACCCATTGGATTTACAATATACATATGAGCCATAGAATCTTTAGCTTTAGTTAAAGGTTGATTGAATTGGGAAATTTTTTGTAAAGCTGATGCTAATCCTTCCGGGTATCTGGTAATTATCGCCCCTGTCGCATCTGCTAAAAATTCTCTTTTTCGAGAAATGGCTAACTGAATAACAGTGGCTGCTAAAGGAGCAAGGACTATAGCTACAATTGACCCTATTAAAGCAAAAATTCCACCCTTTCCCTCATCACTATTTCTCCCAGCAAAAGCTCCCGCGTTGAAAAACATTTGTGACAAAAATGAGATAGCAGAAACCATAATCACCACAATAGTTTGTAAAAGAATATCTTTGTTTCCAATATGTGCCAACTCGTGAGCCACCACCCCTTCAAGTTCATTTTTATTTAATACAGAAAGAAGTCCTGTTGTAGCTGCAACTACAGAATTATTTTTATTTCTACCTGTCGCAAAAGCGTTAGGTACAGGATCGTTGATAATATAAAGTTTAGGCATTGGAAGACCTGCTGTGATAGAGAGATTTTCTGCTGCGTTCCAAAATTCTGGATGTTCACTTCTAGATTTTAATTCTCTAGCTCCTGCCATATTGAGAGCCACTTTATCTGAAAACCAATATGAAAAGAAATTCATTACCACTGAAAAAATTAAAGCGGTATAAAAAATGGTTACATTGTTATAATAATAAGCTAAAAATAACCCTATAGCAGCAAAAATCGCTATAAAAATAGTCATATAAAGCCATGTTTTTGCGACATTGCTAGCCCTTTGACCATAAAGAGATTTTCCTTTTTTCTCTGTTGACATATATTTAATTAAGAGATGTATTATAGCATAAATGACAATTTTTGATAAATAAAAAAACCAGAGTTTTAAACTCTGGTTTTTTTCACAATAATATCCCGCATCTCAAGATTTCGTCGTTGAATATAGGAGTATGTTTTTCAGCGAGCTCTTTTGAGCTAGTAATACTCCCGTTTTCTACCTGAGCTATCAATTCTTGATAATCAGGCCTGATGACAACGAATCTTTCGGTAAATACCGTCAAGAAACTTTCCATGGGAAATTTTCCTGAAATGGAGCTTAATCCATTTTTTCTCAGAGTTATTTGCTCTTGAAAGAGCTTGAGAAAGGCATCTTTGTCTAATTCAAACAACTCTTTGGGACGCAACTCCTCTTGTGATTTTTCTTCATAATTGAACATAGTTTCTAATTTTAAATTTAGCTTTCAATAATATACAATACTTTTAAGAATAAATCAATACCTTATTAAATCTTATTTGACTCCTCTAATTCTTTTAATCTCCTTTCTTTTACTTCACGTTTCGCTCTAAAAAAATCCAATTTTTTCGTAAAATCAGGACCTTTTGATTGTTTTGAGAGAGCTTTTGCTTTTTCTATTTTTGCTGAGATTTTTGCAATCTCCAAATCGAGATTTAGTAAATCATTTTTAAGTTCTAAACTTTCTGAAGGAAAAATTTCTTTAGCTTCGTATAAATTTATACCGGCAGGTTTATCATAACCATCTCTTTCAATCACTACAGCTTGAGAGAAAAATTTCTTTGCATTGATAAGATTATTGTTTTCTTCTAAAGAATCTCTGTGATGAATAAAAATTTCTTGAGACTCCATTTTTGTCACCTTGCCCCCTCTTTGGAATTTATTTAAAAGCTTCTCTGAAAAAGATACGCCAAAATCAGTTAAAAAAGTATCTTCTCGGTGTTTTTCTAAGTTTTCTACCTCATTTGAAAACGAAGATCTTAAATATCTTTTTTGACTATCAAGAATAGCGGTATCGTCGGCTAAAGTATCTTTATTACTTTTGATTTGCAATAAATATACCTCTTCTAAAAATTTTCTGTCTTCACTTAAAACTACTTTTATAAGATCAGTTTTAGCTTCTGCGTCTAAATTATAAGAAACACAAAGGTGTTCATTTTCTTTCAAAGCTTCAATTAGTTTTTTTGCAGCAAAATATTCGCTTTCTAAGCCCACCTCCAAAGAGCCTATCTTATAAATATCTGGTTTGTTTGGAAGTTTTTTATCTACCTCTTTCAATCTTTTAAAAAGGTCAGAATATTCTTGGGTACCCCCTTTTCCTTGCAACCTAAGTTTTAATAAACTCCCGCGAAGATAAGTGAATTCTGAAAAAATATTTTGTTTAATATCCTCTGGTGTCGGTTCAGTAAATTCGGTAGAAGAATTTAAATCTAAAACCTCAGCAGGTTTAGATGCTTTTTCTTTATTAGTTATTTTAAAGTCTCTATTAGGTCTTAGTCCTTCCATAATTAAAACTTTACTTCTACAGGATTTCTAGCTGCTGCTTCAGAATCAGAAAGTTTAAACATTTCTTCTGCTTTAAATCCAAACATGCTTGCAAAAATATTACTTGGAAATACTTCAATCGCTGTATTGTAATCTGTAACTGTTGCATTGTAAAATCTTCTTGCGGCTTGAATCTTGTCTTCGGTATCAGTAAGTTCATTTTGAAGTGAGGCAAAATTTGAAGTAGCTTTTAAATCTGGATAACTTTCTGCGAGCGCAAAGACTTGTCTTAAAGCACCTGTAAGCTGAGTCTCGGTTTCCGCGATTTTATCTTTATCACCTGAATCGTGAGCAGACATTGCAGAATTTCTGGCTTGAATAACTTTTTCTAAAGTTGAACTTTCAAAATTTGCTGCACCCTTAACTGTGTTTACAAGATTTGGAATCAGATCGTATCTTCTTTTAAGCTGGACATCAATATCTGCCCAAGCATTTTTGACACGATTTCTTTTAAAAATTAAACCGTTGTAAACCCCTACCCCTAATAAAAGTAAGACGCCAAGAACTATGAGTAAAATGTATATTATTTGCATATTATTTATTATTTTATAGATAATATTTTAACATTTTTGAAAAAGAACTCATAATTCTATATTTAGAAGTAATTTTAAGAATATTAAAAAAGACTTGACAAAAAATATGAGTATGCTATACTTTTATCAGTTTAAGTTGGGTGGAAATAGCAGTGTTTATCTTCAATTTTAATGGAGTAAACTCCACTCTTTAAAAAGGCTTGAACTTTATAATCTAGATTAGCCGGCACGCAAAAAATGACCCGTATATATATTCTTGGGTTCACGCGTACAATCCCGGCACTATCAGCCTCACGCATTGAGGCACCGAATCCATCGTCCGAATTTGGCAAACGTCGCCAGCGATGGTCACCCGATCTACAAGATCGGGTGTTTTTCTTTTTATACTTTTATCTTGAATTTTGATATAATCTAAAAATTATCAATTAATATATTCATCATTAAAGAAAATTATGGAAAATGAAATTTTGGAACACAAAAGACACACTTTGTCTCACATTTTAGCAAGCGTTTTAGAACAAAAATATCCTGGAGTTAAAATTACTCTCGGTCCAGCAATAGATACTGGATTTTACTATGATGTAGATTTTGCAAATGAGACAAAGCCAACTGAAGAGAAAGATTTTGAAAATATAACTCTCGCCATGAAAGAGAAAATTAAAATTGGTGGAAACTTTTCTCATAAAGAAGTCTCTAGAGATGAAGCTTTAGAAATTTTTAAAGATAATGAATATAAAATTGAACTCATAAATGAAATTGCTGAAAAAGGAGAAACTATAACTCTCTATACTATAGATTTTACAGATGGAACAAAATTTACCGATCTTTGTCGCGGAGGACACGCAGAAGATATTAAAGAAATAGATTTAGATAGTTTCAAAATTACTCACACAGCTGGAGCATATTGGCGAGGAAATGAAAATAATAAAATGCTAACTCGTGTTTATGGGCTTGCTTTTAACAATAAAGCAGAACTTGTAGATTATGAAAATAAAATTGAAGAAGCTAAAAAAAGAGATCACAGGATCTTAGGAAGAGAACTTCAACTATTTTTCTTTTCAGAACTTGTTGGCCCAGGACTTCCACTTTGGACTCCAAGAGGAACAATTCTCCGAAATTCAGTTGACTCTTTTGTACAAGAACTTCGTGCAGAATACGGCTATGGAGAAGTGACCATTCCTCACCTCACCAAAAAAGAGCTTTACATGAAATCTGGACACTGGGAAAAATATCAAGAAGACTTGTTTAAAATTGAAACTCGTGACGGGCATACACTTTGTATGAAGCCGATGAACTGTCCGCACCACGCCCAAATTTACGCTTCACAGCTTCGCAGCTATAAAGAACTCCCTATTCGCTACTCTGAAACTACTATGGTATATCGCGACGAGCAGTCTGGTGAATTAAACGGACTTTCTCGGGTGCTTTCTATTACTCAAGATGATGCCCATATTTTCTGTCGCGAAAATCAAATTGAAGAAGAGGTAGAAAATATTTGGAATCTAATAGAAAAGTTTTATGCTGCATTTCATTTTGAAGATTTAAAATATAGATTTAGTAGAAGAGATGACAATCCAAAATTTAAAGGAAATATTGAATCTTGGAATAAAGCAGAAACTGCTATTAAAAATATTTTAAATAAAAGAGTTGGAGAAAATTATATTGATGGAATTGGAGAAGCGGCCTTTTATGGACCAAAAATAGACTTCATGGCTAAAGACGCAATTGGTAGAGAGCATCAAGTAGCAACAATTCAAGTAGACTTTATTCAGCCAACTAATTTTGGACTAGAGTATGTCTCAGAAACTGGCTCACGCGAAATGCCCGTTATGATCCACTGCGCCATCGCTGGAAGCCTTGAAAGATTTCTTTCTGTTTATATAGAGCATGTCGCTGGTAATTTCCCTCTTTGGATGAGTCCGACTCAAGTCGCTATTATTCCAATCAATAATGAAAATCATTTGGACTTTGCTAAAAATATTTCTAAAAATCTTTCAGCTAAAAATATTAGAATAGAATTAAAAGATGAAAAAGATGGACTTGGTAAAAAAGTTCGCTATGCGAAAGATATGAAAATCCCCTATTGGATTGTTGTGGGAGATAAAGAAGTAGCAGAAAATAAAATCACTCTAGAATCTCGCGAAGGAGAAAAGTTTAGTTTGAGTTTAGAAGAATTGATGGAGAAATTGGAGAGTGAAATAAAAGAGAAAAAATAAAAAGTAAAAAATAAAACTCCAGAATTCTGGAGTTTTATTTTTTAAGCATCAATATCTGCTTCTTTTGCATAAGTCTGAATAAAAGATTTACGAGGACCAACCTCAGAACCCATTAACATTTCAAACACCCTGTCAGCTTCTTCAGCATCTTTAGATGTAACTTGTTTTAAGATTCTATTTTTTGGATCCATGGTAGTTTCCCAAAGTTCGTCGGCATTCATTTCTCCAAGACCTTTATATCTTTGAATTCTAATCTTTGGATTTTTTTTTACCAATTCTTCATTTAATTCTTTCTTTGTCTTTTTAGTTTTCTTTTCATTTGTATCTTCAAAACCAGCTTCTTTTAATTCATCCGAAAGCTCTTCATTTTCTTCAACGTTACTCTCATCTTCAATCACATCTTCTAGGTCAATGTCACCAACTAGTTTAAATTTCTCTTCGTCACTATAAGCATAACTAACTTTTTTACCTTCAGTGATTTTGTAAAGTGGAGGTTGAGCAATATAGAGGAATCCGTTATCAATCAACTCTTTATAATATCTAAAGAAAAATGTAAGTAAAAGAGTATCAATATGTTGTCCGTCCACATCAGCATCTGTCGCGATAATTATTTTATGATAACGCATTTTATTAATATCGAAAGTGTCACCAATTGCAGCTCCCATAGCTAGAACTAAACTCTTAATTGCATCCGAAGAAAGCATTCTGTCTAGTCTAGCTCTCTCTACATTTAAAATCTTTCCACGAAGTGGGAGTATGGCTTGAGTTCTTCTGTCACGCCCCATTTTTGCTGAACCTCCCGCAGAATCTCCCTCTACAATAAAGAGTTCCGCGTCCTCCGGAGTGGTTCCTGCTTGGCAGTCTGCAAGCTTTCCAGGTAAAGTCATACCTTCTAAAGCGTTCTTTCTCAAAACAGAATCTTTTGCAGCTTTGGCAGCTTTTCTAGCTCTTAAAGCGAGAACTCCTTTATTAATAATTTCTTTCGCGTCCTCTGGATTTTCTTCCAAGAAATAATTAAAAGCTTCTGTAAAAACTGAAGAGACAGCGGATTGTGCCTCCATACTTCCAAGTTTAGCTTTAGTTTGTCCTTCAAATTGAATTTCTTTTAATTTTACTGAGACTACAACTGTTAATCCTTCAAGCACATCTTCTCCTGTGAGATTTTCATCTTTTTCTTTAATTAAATTATTTTTTCTAGCGTAAGAATTTATAGTTCTTGTAAGTGCAGTTTTAAATCCAGAAATATGAGTTCCTCCTTCAGCGTTTGGGATATTATTAGCAAAAGCAACAATTCTAGCAGAAAGATCATCTACATATTGTAAAGCGATTTCTACTCCAACATGTTCGCTCTGATCTTCCATTTTTTTATCTACATAAAAAATATTTTTATGTAGAGGTTTAAAACTCAAATTGTAATGAGAAACGAGACTTCGAAGTCCTCCTTCAAAGAAAAATGAAAAGCTTTTATATCCAGATAATTCTTTTACTGGAAAATCTTTAATGTAGGATTTTGCTTCAAAATTTTGCGCAAATTTAAAAGCGTCTTTCTCATCAGAAAAATCTGCATATCTTTTTCTTAAGTCTAAGATATCTATTTCTAAACCTTTCACTAAATAAGCTTGTTGACGAAGATGAGCAACAATTCTTGCCCACTCAAACTCAACTCCTTCTTTAAAAATTTCTATATCTGGTTTGAAAGTAACAATAGTACCATTGAATTTTGTTTTTCCTATTTCTTTTACTTTTGCTTTTGCTAAACCTTTAGAATACTCTTGAACAAAGATTTTTCCTTCTCTGTGAACCTCTACTCTCATGTAAGTAGAAAGCGCATTTACTACTGAAGCCCCTACTCCGTGAAGACCTCCAGAAACAGCATAACCGCTACTATTAAACTTTCCTCCAGCATGCAAAGTTGTCATAATAGTTTCAAGAGCTGAAACTTTTGTTTTTGGATGAATGTCTGTCGGAATACCACGACCATCATCGACAACACGGATAATATTATTTGGTAAAATTGCAACTTCAATTTTTTCAGCAAAACCATTCATCGCTTCGTCGCGAGAGTTGTCAAAAATTTCCCAAATCAAGTGATGTAATCCATCTGGACCTGTCGATCCGATATACATCCCCGGACGACGCCGAACTGGTTCAAGACCTTCAAGGACCTGAATCTGATCTGCTCCGTAATTTGACTTCTTGTTTTCTTTTACCATAAAAATAGAAAGTTGCTTTTAATTAAGCAAATTTATGTATATATTATAGCATTTTTAAAGAAAAAATTCACTTGACAGCGCTAGCCAAAATGTATAGTATTTAAATGATATTTAAGTTCTTTCACATTTTTAAAAATAAAAGACATGCTAAAAATCGTCCTTATTTCTGGCCCTCGCGGAGCGGGAAAAACCACCTATGCGAAAAAGATGGCAAAAAGCGAACCTGATACTTATTTATTTTGTAGAGATACAATAATGATTCAGTATTTTGGTAAAAATACTTTTGATCCATACACTGAAAATCCTTTTCCTTTTTTGAGAAGTGTGCTGAAAGAAACTATTGAAAGATGCGTCTCTATTTCCAAAAGGAAAGATGTCACGCTTATCGTCGATTGGTTTACTGGTTATAATCATCAAAGATTTAAATTGCTGGACTTTTTTAAGAAGATAGCACCAGAAAGTGAAACTGTTATACTTTTAGCAGATATCGGACATGATGAATGTGTTCGAAGATTCTATGAAAGAGAAGGCAAAAAAGGTGGGTGGAACCCGTCTCACGATTACCATCTTTATCAAGAGACTATTCAGGATTTTGAAAAAATAAATTCTGAAAGAGAAATCTATCATCCTTGGAGATCTTTTGATAGAGTTGGGAAAGTTTGTCTCGACACAGGTTTTTTATTTTAAAAAAGACATGAATAATTCATGTCTTTTTTTTATTTTGTAAAATCTATATATTCTTTTTACTTTTCATAAGGTTTATAGATTTCTGGATCAATTGTTCTTTCAAAACAAGTCTTACCAGCTTCGTGATCCCAAGATTCATTGGAGCTTCCAGGATAAGCAACAGATGTTGCCATTTTATCTGCAAACATTGGCATTACTTTACCTCCCCCATCTTCAACCCAACCTTTTGGCATTGGAGCTGAAAAATCTGCACAAAGTTCAAAAGTTAAGCCTTCTTTAAAATTATATTCGTAAGTTTTTCCTTTTTCAAATTCTGGATCGACTGGAAGAGTAGAATAACTTAAAGGATCTTTAAGATCTTCTAATTTCTGTGGCATCACAGACTTTTGCTGCCAATAATTAATTACTTGCCACTGTACACTTTGTAAATCATTAACTCTTCTAGAATCCAATCTTAAAGCTCTTTGAGTAGCTGGACTTCCCATAACTTTAAATCCGAAAAATATAGAACCTAAGAAAAGAATCACCGCTAAAGCAAAAAGGCTAGTAAATAAGATTTTTTTATTTTTCTCTTTCTTAAAATCTCTAAGAATAGAATAATAATAAACCCAAGCGAGTCCTGCAATAAGAGCTGTCGCTAAAACTTTCCAAAGAAATCTTGCGGTTAGTTCTCCGGAGACAAAATTGTTTACAAGAGTGATTAAATCTACCGCAAAAACCACAATTGCTAAAAAGAGAATTAAATAAATCATCCACTTGAAGATTACAATATTCCAACCTTCAACGCCCTTCTTAACTACCTTTTTCCAAAAATAAGACAAAATCAAATATAAAGGAAAAGCGATAATTAAAGTTGCGAGCATAACTCTCATCTTATCGTAGCTATATGAATCGTAGCCATAATAATATGCAGCGTTTAAAACATCCGGCATTACTTTTTTTAAGGTTTCAAAAAATAATGAAATAGCAGAAACTACACTCACTATAAGTGATACCAAAACCCCAAGAGATAAAAAGAAAAACTTGGGACTTAAACTTTGTTTTTTAACTTGTTCTGACATAAATATTTATAATATTAAAATTTATAATATAAATATTATAACAAAGGTAAGCTTCTTTATCTAATCTCAAATCCTTTTGATTTTAACGCATTATAGACTTTATCTGCTTCGATATTTACTTCTTCATCTGTTAAAGTTCTATTTTCATCTTGATAAATAAGTCTAAAAGCGAAAGATTTTTTCTTAACTCCGTCAATCTCTTTTTCAAATTTATCAAAAAGCTTAACACTTTTACATAAATCTGTAATATTTTCTTTAATGATATTTTCTATTTCAGTTTCAGTAGTATTTTCTGGAGTCCAACACGCTATATCTCTCACAATAAATGGAGTCATTGGAAAAACATAATATTTTACATTTTGATTTATTATTCCTTCAGCAATTTTTTCATTTGTTGCCCCCTCTGGTAAATCTTTTATAAGTTCATCAAAATTAATTTCAATACAATTTTCTTTTTGAGAAGAATTTTTAAACTCTTTATAATCTATTTTTTCTACACCAAGCTCAGCTTTTATTTCATTTAAAACTTTTTCTATAATTTCTCTATATTCTTTATTTTTCTTTCCATCGTCAATTGCGATTGCTAGATTTCTCCATTCTTTTTCCTTTTCAACGTCTAAGCTAAAAACATTTCCAAATTCAAATATTTTTACTTCTTTAGCATCCAAAAGTGGCAAGTTAAAAATGTTTTTTTGAACAGCTTCCTGCAAACCGTCTGACAAATTATTGCGAAGCTTATTTTTATCTTGAGCTACGGATTTTAAAATAGTGATATCCCCTTTATTTCTAAGGCTGTAGTTTGAAACTTCACTAAATCCATTTTTAAATAAAATGTTTTTAATTTTTATTTCGTAAAAAAGTCTTTTGTGTGGTAAGCCTAATCTATTTAAATTTGGTAAAACGCTTTCAATATTATGAAGCCCATAAACTCTACCAACTTCTTCAATAATGTCTTCTTTGATTCGTAAATCTAATCTTTCAGCCGGAACAGAAACTACAAATCTTTTCTCTTCTAAATCTTTTAAAACTTTTCCAAATCCTATAATTTTTCCTTTCTTAAAAAACTCTTCTAAATCTTCTATCTCTGTACCATCTGCTAAATCTTTTGAAGAGTGTAGTATTTTTCCTTCACCCACATACATACCGACATGATCTACCCCCTCTTCAACCTTTTCTCCTTTTTTATATTCTATTCCTTCATAATAAATTTTTCCGTTTTCAGAATTTCTAAAAATAAGATCTCCAAATTTTAAATTATCTTTATTTATAGTTTCGCCTTTTGTATATAAATATTTATCTATAGACAAAGACGGCATATAAACACCCTCGTAAATATACGAAATCAGAGAGGAGCAAGAAAAAGCATTCGGTGCATCTTCTCTCATAGAAGTAGGATTTTTATATGGTTTATTCAAAACTTCTTTTATTAAAAGTTCTAGATTTTCTTTGGTAGAAATATATTTATAATCAAAATCAAATCTTTGTAAAATATTTTCTATTTCTTTTGTACTTAATTTTGTGCCAAGTAAATTATTTATTTCTTGTTCTGAAACGGAAATTTTGTAAACCCATTCTCCAATTTTTCTTTTTGGAAAATTATCTTCTATTTCATTTATTTCTATTTTGGTATTCTCGTCACTAGCGTATTCTTTAATTAATTTTAAAGTTTCAATCATTCCTATTTCTACCAGATTTTCTCCAATAGAATTTTCAAATCTTTTGCTAGCGTCCGTTTTGAGATCGTATTTTTGAGAAGTTTTGCGAATAAGGGCTGGATAAAAATTTGCACTTTCCACAATTATACTTTTTGTATCTTGAGAAATACCAGAATATTTTCCTCCTTTTATTCCAGCAAGAGCCATAATATTTTTTGCGTCTGCAATCACAAGTGTACCCTCGTCTAAAACTAAGTCTTTTTCATCAAGCGTAATCATCTCTTCACCCTCTTTTGCAAATCTAGCTTCTAGAAAATCTGAGACGAGATTCGCATCATAAGCGTGCATTGGTTTATTAAAAGAAAACTGTACATAGTTAGTGATGTCTACAATATTATTTATACTTTTTTGACCAATACTTTCTAGGCGATATTTTATGAAATCCGGAGAAGGTTTTACTTTGATATTTTCTACCCTACATCCCATAAAGCGAGTACAGGATTTTGAATCAGCGATTCTAATAAGAGAATTATTTTCTAATTCCACTTTTTTAATCTCAAAATCTTTTAAATATTCTTCACTCTTAAAATTAATATTTTTGAATTTCAAATTTAAAATAGTGGCAATATCTTTTGCCATAAAATAGTGAGAAAGTGCATCGTGCGCGCGATTTGGTAAAACATTTATTTCATAAACATAATCTTTTCCGCCGTCCAGTTTATTTTCTATTTCTTCTATACCTTCCACCTCAAAAGCATTTACCGAAATCGCTTCTGCTAGAGCGTCTTTCTCCGGCAATTTATCTTCAATATATTCTTGTAGCCAACTGTGTAAAAATTTCATATCTTTTAAAATTGATTAACCATCCTTAAATCTCCATTATGAAAGAGTCTAATATCGTTTATTCCATACTTTAGCATTGCCAGTCTTTCTATTCCCCCACCAAAAGCAAAGCCGGTATATTTTCTAGAATCTATTCCGCAGTTCTCCAGTACATTTGGATGAACCATTCCCGCTCCCATGATTTCTATCCAGCCAGTCTTTTTACAAATATTGCATCCCGCTCCATCACACTTGAAACATTTCATAGCAATCTCTACTCCTGGCTCCACAAATGGAAAGAAAGAGCTGCGAAGCATAACATCTATTTTCTTCTCAAATAATTCTGAAAAGAATTTTTCAAGCACACCTTTGAGATTAGCCAGAGAAATATTTTCTCCAACCAAAAGTCCTTCTACTTGATAAAATTGCGCTTCATGAGTCGCGTCGGTCGCCTCATTTCTAAAAGTTTTCCCGGGGACACAAATCGCTAGTGGAAAATCTTTCTTTCCTTCTTTTACAAGTTTTGCAAACTCTGTCATATAGTGAACTTGCACTGGAGAAGTATGGGTACGCATTACCGCTTTTCCATATTTTTCATCTTCTTTTAATTTTAAATAAAAAGTGTCTTGAAGATCGCGAGCGGGATGATCTTTTGGTACATTTAAAGCGTCAAAGTTAAACCATTCCCTTTCAAGCTCTGGACCATCTACAATATCAAAACCGAGAGAAGTAAAAATTTCTGCTATTCTATTTATTAAAATAGATATAGGATGTGCGTGAGCATTATTTTCCATATTTTTAATAAAAAAAGTATATCATAAATCCCTATTTTTTATAAATCAAAAATGTGATAGAATTGTAGAAAAACCTTATAAGTTTATGCAAATTTTTCTGGAAATAGTGGTTTATATTGTTAGTTTTTTTTCTCTTTACATTCAAATCTATTTTTTGATTGTTTTTTTGGAAAATCGTAATAATATCAATATACATAGAGAACCTATGAGGCTCTTTGAAAAAGATTCAGACTACCCTGCTGTAACCGTCGTAGTTCCAGCTTACAATGAAGGAGAAAGTGTTGCTATAACAACAGAATCTCTTTTAAAACTAAATTACCCGAAAGATAAATTAAATCTAATATTGGTTGATGACGGTAGTAAAGATAATACTTGGGAAGTAATGCAGAGATATAAAGATCACCCACAAATAAAAATCTTTACCAAGCCAAACGGTGGAAAATTTAGCGCCCAAAATTTAGCTTTAGATAATACGACTACACCTTTTTTGGGTTGTCTTGATTCAGATTCTGCAGTTCACCCAGAAGCTTTAAATAGAATAATGACTTACTTTATGGAAGATCCAAAAATAATGGCTGTAGCTCCTACTATTGTTTCCAGTAAAGAAGAAAATATTATACAAAAAGCCCAAAAGACTGAATATGAAATGCAAATCTATATGAAAAAGATGATGAGCCTGGTAAATGCTATTCATGTTACCCCTGGTCCATTTTCAATTTTTAGAAAAGAAGTTTTTGATAAAATTGGGAAATATAAACACGCACACACCACAGAAGATATTGAAATTGCTCTTCGTATGCAAAAGCATCATATGAAAATAGAAAATGCTCCGGATGCTTATGTTTATACAAATACCCCAAAAACCGTTAAATCTTTATATAAGCAAAGAAAAAGATGGATATACGGCTTTATTCAGAATGCTTTAGATTATAGAGGGTTATTCTTAAGAAAGAAATATGGGAATATTGCTTTTATAAATTTACCAATAAGTTTTATGCTTTTATTTTCTGTATTCTTTTTAGTTATTTCTATTTTGAGAAGTATTTATGAATTTATAAAAACCCAATCTTTAACTATTTCTGCTGTTGGTATAAACTTAAGTCAATACACTCCAAAATTAAAACTGGACCCGTTCTTTTTTAATACTTCGGCTTTAATGTTTATTTCAATATCCTTATGGGCTCTGGTATTCTTTTCTTTATATATGAGTCATAGAATGCTTTATGGAAAGAGTAAAATTAACTTGAGTATTATTTGGTTCTTTTTAATATATACATTGCTTGCTCCTTTTTGGGTTATAAAAGCAATGTTTAATGCTCTCCGAAATTATGAAGCTAGTTGGACAAAAGAGATAGATAGCAGATAGAATTTCTTTTTGTTATAATCTCTTTAAATTTAAATAACAATTAAAAATTATGGAAAAAAAAGATTGGATTAGATATGTATTAGTGTTTCTTATAACTTTAACTTTATTCTTATCTTCGGCTTGGCTTTCTTCTTTTATGAACAATAGAAAGATAAGTGATATAAAAAATATACAAGATAAAATCTCAATAGACATAATGTCTTCTGAAACTCAGTTTCAACTTCTTCAAGAATTTACTTGTAAAGACGTTTCCGCTTCTTCTTTGTCTGGAGAATTAAACTCTTTAGCTGAAAAAATTGCTTACAGTGAGCAAAATATCAATAAAAAAGAAGACGTTCTAGAATTAAAAAAATACTATTCTTTACTGCAAATAAAAGACTATCTCTTAATGCAAAAAATTAAAGAAAAATGTAATGTTCCAGTCGTACCAATCTTTTACTTCTACACTACATCCGAAAACTGCTCTAACTGTGTAAAAGAGGCTGCTGTTTTAAACAAACTCCGCACTGAATACCCAGAACTTCGGGTTTATTCTTTTGACTATAATTTACAGCTTTCAGCTTTACAAACTTTAATTAAAACCTTTAAAGTTGATGATACTAAACTTCCAGCGCTTTATATGAACGATAAATTATATACTGGATTCTTAGATGAAAAAGAAATATTAGAAATCCTACCAGAATTAAAAGAATATTCTCAAGCTCGTATGGAAAAAGAGACGAGAACCGCATCAAGCTCAACATCCACAACTGCAACTTCAGCAAAAAAATAAATAAATAGAAACTAAAAACCCTGCAAAAATCTGCAAGGTTTTTCTTTGAGCCACTTGTCAGATTCGAACTGACGACCTACGGTTTACAAAACCGTTGCTCTACCAACTGAGCTAAAGTGGCAAATATTTATTTAACAATTTTAACACAAAACTTTTGATTCACAAAACTAGTTTTCTGTAGAATCTTCAGCTAACTCTTGCTCTTCTTTTTCCTCATCAATCTCTCTTTTATATTTTTTCAAATGAGACCAAAAATGAGGAACTGATTTTTTATCTTTTACAACTTCATCGACAAATTTGTTCCTACTTTTCATATAAATCTTTTCAGACAATGAATTCATTTTTGCAATAAATTGTACCCAAACATGTAAAATATTTTGGTAAAAGACCTTAAGAAAACTAAAAAGTTTTTTCAAATAAAATCTTACCACCCTTCTAAAAATTTCCAAAAACCTTTCATGTCCATTATATGAACTATTATAACTTTCTGGATGAGTGTTAAGATATATCATTCTGGAATAAACTAATACTAAAGCAACCAAAAAGAAAATAATTGCTAAGGATATATAAATAATGAATAACATAATTCTTAGGTTCAATTAGAACCTTTAGCGCTAGATTGAATATCTAACAAATCTACCAACTTTAGTGTTCTCACCAAATTTTTGAATAGCAGCATCAATTTTCTCACCAATAGTTTGAGAAGGATCTTTAATAAAAGCTTGGCTGAGTAATGCAGTCTCTTCACCTAAACCATCTTCATTATTAAGAGAGGTTGGGCTCATAGCTACGATATGAAAAGCTATGTCATTAGCGAGCGCTTTAAACTCTTCATTTTTTGCTACAAAATCTGTCTCACAAAAAAGTTCAACCATAGCGACAGCTGTACCTCCTCCGTAAACATAACTACCGATAATACCAGCACCAAGAAGTCTTTCGCCTTTCTTTTCTGCAAAAGCTTTAGCTTTTTCGGATAAAACTTCTAAAGCTTTAGCTTTATCACCATTTGATTCATCTAACGCTTTTTTAATTTCTCCTAAAGAAAGTCCGGTTTGTTCTCTTAATTCTTTTATTATTTCTGTACTCATATTTACAATGTGTTTATTTAAATTATTTAATATTTTCTTTAATAATGTTTAAAAGTATTTCTACAGATGATCTTGAAGAATCGTTACAAACGATAGGATATTCGATTGTAGAAATATCGCAGTCAGTATTTGATAAAGAAACTACTGGAATGTGAGCTATAGCTGCTTCGCGCACAGGAATTTCTTCATGTTTAGAGTCAACGACTACAATAGCTCCAGGTAAATTACTTATTCCAGATAAACCTCCGAAGTTTTTATCTAATTTTTCTAATTCTCTTTGCATTAAAAGTTGCTCCTTTTTAGTAAATTTAGCCCAGTCACCTTTTTCTTTCTGGTCTAACATGAATTGAAGTTTTTCAACTCTTTTTTTAATTTGAGGGAAGTTGGTGATAGAACCACCGATAAATCTATTAACAATATATGGCTCACCTAGAGATAGTGCTACTTCTTTAACAATTTGAACAACTTCTGGTTTTTCACCAATAAAAATTATTTTCTTATTTTGAGCTTTAACAGACTTTAAAAAGTCTACAGCTTCTTTAAGTTGTTCTTTAGTTTTGTTCAAGTCGATTAAATCTACACCGTTTTGAGTTGTGTAGATAAAATCTTTAGCTGAAGGGTGCCTTCTGGTCTTTCTATAACCATAAGCTACTCCAGCTTTAGCCAAATCTTCTATTTTGATATTTTCTATATCTGCCATATTTTGTTTAATTTAATAATATTAAAAGTCTTTACATCTTATCAAATTTTTTAAATATTATCAAGGTTAATTTGAATGCTACTATCCTCCGTATTGCTTCAAATAATCAATGTCTTTTTGAATTCCGTCAACTTTTGACATAACAGATCTACCGTAAGAGCAAGTAGCTCCTCCAGTTCCATAATATCTACACGCTGCTTTGAGTTGAGAAGCGTAGCTATTTGCAGCACCAATATCAGAAAGATACTGGGAAGAGGCAAAAATAGCATCTTTTGCGTTCCATGGGTTAACAGAGCCAATACGAGGTGCCACTTCTTGCCAAGTAGAAGCAATGAATTGAGCTGGACCCATAGCTCCACCATATCCGCCAGCAGAAGGAATAGGGCAAGAAACTACTGTTTTTAGAGGGTCTAAACCTAAACTTTCTGTAATCTTAATAAAAGGTTCAAGATCACGACTAGCCTTCATTACATTTGTATATTGAGCTTGCGTATTAACATTATACCCAGCTCCAGAAGTTCTATCAGACAAATAACATTTTCCAACATTTGCACCCAAAGCAGATTCTTGAGTTAAAATAGCCAAAACAAAAGCCGGGGAAACTCCTGTTTTCGCTTCAGCTTGTTCAGCTATAGCTAAAGCATCTCCAAAAGGAATAGCTTTTGTTGCTCCTCCAGCAAAATCAAAGAGTGCTGCCCTAATTTGTGCCGCTTTTGCTTTTTTCTCCGCTAACTGCTTTTGATAAACTGCTTCTTCCCCTTTCGTTTCTTTCAAAAGAGTATTTTTTTGAGCTTTATTCGCATCGATTTTTTGTTGCTCAGCTCTTTGAGCTGTTCTGAGAGCTAATTGAGTGTCCTTATCTTCTTCCAACCCCTCTTTAACTCTATTCACTTGATCTGTGGTATTTCTAAGAGCTTCCAAATTTCTATTTACCGCATCTTGTAAAGATGTAATCTTATCTGCATCTTGGAAAAACTCAGAAATAGTTTGACTGCCTAAAATTAAATTCAAAAAGCTGTCTATTCCGTCAAAAGAATTCATATTTCTCAAAGCATTTGATAAAGCAGCTTTTTGTTTAGAAAGATTTTTACTTAAAACTCCAAGTTCTGCATCTTTATTTGAAATTTGGCCAGCTAAAGAATTGATATTATTGTCTATCTTTTTAATTTCTAATTGCTTTTTATTTATCTGAGACTGGAGAAGAGAAATGTCTCTCGAGAGGGTGGCTGATTTGGCTTGCGTGGTAGAAATAATTTTTTCTTGTTCAGCAATTTGCCTTTCTAGTTCTGCTAGTTCAAGTTGAAGTCTAGCCCTTTCTTCTTCTTTAGTTTCCGCAAAAGAAACATTTGCATTTTTAAATGCTAAACTGAATGCTAATAAAATTATAAAAAAAGATAATACAGAATACTTAAAGATTTTAGCTTTATTCATACTTTAAAAGTATAGCATGTGATCTTTTTATAGAAATTCTTTCTTAACATTTAAAATAAAATTTAAAAAAACACCTTAGAATAAAGTGTTTTTTTAAATTTTAAGACTTTTAATATTCTTATTCAGAATCCCCAGATTCTCCTTCATCTTTCTTTCCTTTTTCTTCTACTTCAATATTTGAAATATCTCCAGAAACTGGTGCTGAAAGGTCTTCTTCTTCCGCTTTAGAGATAGAAGCAATAATTTCATCTGGTTCTGTCTTATAAAGTTCTACACCTTTTGGAAGCTTAATGTCTTTAACTTCTATTACTGAATCTAGATTTTCGAGAGCTGAGAGATCTACTTCAAGAGAAGATGGTAAATCTACAGCTTCTGCTTCAACATGAAGTTCATGCATAACTTTTACGAGTTGTCCTCCAAAAGTTTTTACAGCTTCAGAAACTCCAACGAATTCAAATGGGATGTGAGCATCTATTTTTACTCCTTTCTCTACTACGTAAAAATCAATATGATTTGGAACATATTTGATAGGTTCATAAGAAACATCTTTAATCATAACTTGAAATTTCTTTCCTTCACCTTCTAAATTAATAACAGAAGACTGTCCCGCTTCTCTGTATAGTTTTTCAAATTCAATAGCGTCAACAAAAATTGATTGCGCTTTTTCTTTTGCTCCATAATATACAGCCTTAAGCATTCCAGCTTTTTCTTCTCCTTTATTTCTATTTGTAAATTTAAGTGTTAACATAGTTTTGACTTTACTTCTTAGATTCCTTAAAAGTCACATGTTTTCTGAGTTTTTTATCGAATTTTTTCAACTCAATTTTTCTTGTGACTAATTTTTTATTTTTCCTGGTGTGATAGGTTGTTCCAGTCTCTTTATTTACTATCTTGATTAATTTATCTTGAGCCATATTTTTAATAAATGATGAGGAAAATATACTATATTTTAGAGATTTTTGCAAATAAAAATTCCTTCTATTTTAAATCTAACAAATTATTTCATATTTGACTAAAATAGAATATAAGAATATATTTGTTATTAGATACATTTATTCACCCTATAAAATACGTTAATCATGGGAAAAATAGCTCTTTTAGCAATACTGATTTTCGCTTCTTTTTTTCAGGATTCTTTGACGCCAAATCAATCAGCACTCTATTGGGCTGGATGGGTATTCTGTATTGGATGGATATTACACGGAGGCTCAAAAAAAGAAAAAACAAAGAAAAAGAAGCGTTATTATTTTGAAGATGATGATGAATGAAAGTGCCAATCAAATTGGCACTTTTTTATTTTAAAATTCAAACTTTTCTTCTAAATATTTTCTTAAATCTACTATTTTAATTCTTTCTTGAGACATAGTGTCGCGATCACGAACCGTGACAGAATTATCTTCCAAACTCTCATAATCAAAAGTTATACAATAAGGTGTGCCTATTTCATCTTGTCTTCTATATCTTTTTCCAATACTTCCAGAAGTATCAAATTCACAAAAATATTTTTTAGATAAATCTTTCCAAATTTCTCTAGCCGGGTTTACAAGTTCCTCCTTTTTCATAAGTGGAAAAATAGCTACTTTTACAGGAGAAATTCTTTTGTCTAATTTTAAAACTATTCTTTCCTCTCCTTCTTTTACTTCTTCTTTTGTGTAAGCATTATCAATAAAAGCTAACATTGTTCTTGCTACACCTGCCGAAGTCTCTATGATATGAGGAATAAATCTTTCACGAGTTTCTTCATCAAAATAAGATAAATCTTTTCCTGAGAATTTAGAATGTTGTGATAAATCCCAATCGCCTCTTGCGTGAATTCCTTCCAGCTCTTTAAAATCATCTCCAAGCATTTTATATTTATATTCTATGTCGTAAGCATCGCTAGCGTAGTGAGCAAGTTTTTCATGTTTATACCATTTGAGACTGTCTCTATCTATTCCATATTCATAATAAAAATTCATTCTGTAATTTTTCCAATCTTCAAAATGTTCTTCAGTAGCTTTCCCTTCTAAAGCTTTTGGATTGAAAAAATACTGCATTTCCATTTGTTCAAATTCACGAGTTCTAAAAACAAATTGTTTAGTAACAATTTCATTTCTAAAAGCTTTACCAATTTGCGCCATACCGAAAGGAAGTTTTGGATGAAGTGAATCAAGAGTATTTTTATATTCTAAATAAATTCCTCCACAAGTTTCAGGTCTTAAATAGACTACATTTTCCTCAGAAAGAGCATCAGTTGGCGAACCAAGATTACTTTTTACCATTAAAGAAAAAACTTTGGCTTCTGTAAGTTCGGCTTTTCCACAATTTTCACAGACCAGTTTTTTTTCAGCACGAAGTTTATCGAGTTCTGTATTCAAAAAATCTAAACCTTGTTTGTCAGCGTTGATTCCAAATTTTTCTAAAATATGATCGGCTCTGAATCTAGTTTTACAATGTTTACAGTCTACTTGTGGGTCATTAAAAGTATCCACATGACCAGAAGCTTTCCATGTCATTGGATGCATAAATATTCCCGAATCGAGCGCTAAAACATCATTTCTTTCTTGAATCATGCTTTTCATCCAAGCTTTTTTAATGTTTTCCAAAAGTAAATATCCATAATGTCCATAATCATAAACCCCATTGAATCCGCCATAAATTTCTGAAGAAGGAAAAACGAAACCTCTACTTTTCAAAAAGGCGACAATTTCCTGCATCAAATCCTGCTTATTTTCTTTCATAAATTTAATTAAAAAATCCTGTTATAAATTCATAGATAGCGCTAGCAGAAAATACTATTATTAAACCTATTAAGCCCCACAACATATGCTGCTTCCCCTTTTTAACACCACTTTCATCTGCTTTGTATCTTGCCCACAAAAATTTCCCTACACCATACAAAAACCAAACAAAGGCGAGAGCTGATAATAAATAAACTGCCGGGTTCACAAAGTCAGACAAAATAGCTGCTGCGGTTTTATCAATTAATTCCATAAATTAAATTTTATATTTATTAAATAAGTATATCATGTACCACTTTAAATGAAAAAACACGATTAAAAATCGTGTTTTTTCTTAGAAAGATAATCTTTAATTAAATTTATCTAGGCAATGATGGGGCTGTTACAGCAACATTTGGATTAATACCTATAAGGTCTCCTGCAAAAGCAATAATACCCCAAAGTGTTACCATTACAAATATAGCTATTAGAGAATACATCATACGCTTCAACTCTTTTTTCTTTTCTGCAGGATCATTTTTTCCAGCAATAAGGTATCTAATAAGGAAGAAGAAGAATACTACCACCGCAGCGCCTAAAAGAATCGGAGGAAGCATTCTTACTAAACCTCCCGTTCCAGCAATAAGATTACCAAAGAAAGAAAGATCTGCTGCTTGGCTACCAGTACTTCTAACATTTTGTCCTTGAACATAGGCTGGATTAATCGGTTGCTGTTGATAAGCCCCAGGTTGCTGATAAGTCCCAGGTTGTTGTGGATATGCTCCTGGTTGTTGTTGATTAGGTGTTGGTTGATATTGTAAACAAGTTACACCGTCTGGACCAAATCTTACACAAATATTTCCTGATATTTGCGCTGAGACTACCGTTAAAGAAAGTCCTAAAACTAGCCCAGCAAAAATTGCAATATATTTTTTCATAAATAAAATTAAATACTTAAATAATTAAAGATTATCTGACTAAATAACCTATATAGAAATTATACCATTAAAAAATGAGGTGCAAGTAAATTATTCACAAATAAAAATAGTCGTTAATTCGACACTTCCTATATCAAATTATGATATCGTCAGTGTAAAAAATTACGACAACGATATATAAATGTATAGAAAGTATAATTAACGACTATAGTGAATTACTTTTTCTTTTCTTTTTTTGGTTTTGAGTTAAGTAATAAAAATAACCCGACCAAAAGCAATATTCCTTTCCAGTTCAAGTTGATGGAAAAAATTCCATTAAAGATTCTAGAGAGAATATTTCCGAAAAATCCGATTATTGGCGTTAGCCAACCAAATCCATAAAGAGATAACAAAATAATAAAAAGAAATAAATAGATAAATCCATTTTCTTTTAAGATTTTTACCCCCTCTTTCGTAGCAGACGTAGCAGATTCTTTTTTCATGATAAAAAATAACTTTTTTATTTTTTATCATCTTTGCCACCTTCTTTTTCTTTTTTCCCGTCGATTATAACCTTAGTTAAAATGACAGGCATGAAGAAAATTGCGAAGACTATGATAGCCGGAATGAATCTTCCAGCACCGGACAGACCTCCACCCATAGTGTTTCTAACAGTGTAAACTAGAGGCTCTAGCAGATTACTACCTCCCATGAAGTAGAAGATAGCAAAGATCACTGCCGCCGTAGCACAAATGCTACCAATGACTTTTAATATGTTTTCACTCATAATAAAAAATTTTAAAAAATTTAAAAATTAGCTAATTTTTTGTCCAGTATTAAAAGCTTTTCAAAAAGAAAAGAAATTAACAAAGAACATTGATATCGTATATAGTATACACGATTCTAAACTTTTGTCAAGAGACAAAATACCCTTCTTTTAAGGGTATTTTAGGATTAATATTTTAGATTTTAACATTTAAAACCACGTCATTGGATTTGAAATTAGGGTCCAATTCTCCATAAATCTTCCACATCTGATCATATTTTGACTTTGCTTCGCTTGGATCTCCGGCGCTAATATTTCCTGTTATATACAAAATACCCCTTTCTTTATCCACTCTTATACTTTTGGAAGAATTGTCGGAAATATTAGCATTAGCATAATCTATTAACCTTTTGTATTTTTTATTCAAATCAACAGTTTGACATGTACCAGACTCACCAGCTCTCACTGGAGAGTTACTAGAATCCCTACAAAACATACCTTTCATACACTCACTATCAGAACCAGCTAATCCAACACAGGCCGCGCCTTCAGATTTAGTAAATTTTCCATCGTTGGCACCAGACGATCCAGCTCCGCCAGAAAGTGGGTTATTAGCCCCCAAACTCCCACCACCTCCCCCTGATGCCATTGGTGTAAACTGAACTGGTTTAATTTGAATATCAGATCCTTTCACGTCTAACATATCTTGTGCTAGACGAATTATTCCCCAAACAGAAACCATCACAAATAAAGCTATCAAACCCCAAAGCATAAATTGCTTACCTTTTTCTATATCTTTTAAATCACCTTTGTTTGTAACCCTACCCATGATAAACACAACTACTCCGTAAAAGAAAAACATAAAAGCGGCCGTCATGAGAAGTGTGCCCATTGAAGATAAAACATTATTGGTTAAATTATCTGCAGTTTGTTTAAAATTTTGGGTAGCATCCTGAGCGAAAGAAAAATTTGTACTTAGAAAAAAAACAAATAAAGCTGAGGTGATTGTTTTAATATTTTTTTTGATTTTCATATTTTTATTTAAAATTAACAACCGTATGTTTCAGGAGAAATAATTACAGCTCTTGTAGATGGCCCAACTATAGCATCTTCTTTTAAGGCGTTTATATTTTGAAAATTAATAACCGCTTGTCTGGTAGCTGTACCAAAAATACCGTCCTCGTTGTCATTAGTTCCTGGCTTATAACAACCATTAGCTTTTAAAAGGGCTTGCAATTGTTCAACCTCTATCCCTCTAGAACCAAAACTTAAATCATTCCACGCATAAACAAAAGTATTAGTAATGCCTGTTAAATGTTTCATATAACCATATAAAATAACAGCTTTGGTTGACGGTCCAACTATACCGTCTGCTACGAGTTTATTCCTGGTCTGAAAAGCTTTAACGGCTTCCACTGTATTAGAACCATATTTGCCGTCTACAGTAATATTTGTACCCGTTTCCTTATTTAAAAATGCTTGGAGTTCAGCTACGTATTTATATGTTCCTGAGCCAGAACCAAATTGTTTAGGCCAGGCTTTGACACTATTTTCTGTGTAGGTGCCATCTATAGGTGTATCTCCTCCGAGTTTTTTTGTGGGATCATTAAAGCCTCCTGAAGGGGCCACCCCTGTTCCCGTGGGAGCACTTGATTGTGCTTGACAGTTTCCATCAACACAAATTCTTGGAAGATTAATATTATTATCAGTAGGGACACCTAAAAATCCTTGAAACATTCTGATTATTCCCCACAAGGTTACTAAAACAAAGAGAGCAACAAGCCCCCAAAGCATTCCTTTTTTATCTTTTGCAAGACTATCTTGATTGCCTTTTGCTCTATTAAATATGAATTTAACAAGTCCAGCTAAAAAGACAACTAATGCCGCCCCACTCAAGAGTAAAATTGTATTTTGCAATATATTTTCATTAAAATTTTTCAACATTCCTCCAACTTCTGAAAAGTTTGGAGTGTCTGTTTTTTGTGCAAAAGTAACATCCAAAAATAAGAAGAAGCTAAAAATAGTTATTGAAACAACTTTAAAAGATTCAAGTATTTTTTTTCTAGACATAATTTTTTAATTATATAAAAATTATATCATAGAAAAATTTTGGTTTTTCTAAAAGCCTAAAGGGTTATTCTGACTGTGTAGTTCCGATTTCGGAGTTTACTTTATTTGTAACCTCATTTAGACTATTTAAAATGACATTTACGATTGTAGCGGCCGCTGCGGCTACGACAATACCCACCACAACTCTTACAGCAAATTTCTTTGCTTCGGTTAATTTTTGAGGATTACCTTCAGCTTTAACAAAAAGGAATCCAGCCCAAATTGTAGACAAAACCAAAGCTGGGGCAACTATATAATTAATTATGACTTTAATTATCTTCAAAATTAAAGAGCCTACAGTTTCTCTCGGAAAAAAGTTTGTATATTCCCCTTCTGGACCAGGAGCTGGAGCTGGTATTTCTTGAGCGTAAGCATGATTAAAGAAAGAAAAATCTGTTTGAGCTAAAATTTGTTTCAAGAAACCTAAAACTTGTTGATCAAATCCGACAGCCGCTAATATCCCTAAAACCAGACCAATCACTCCGACTATTAATAAAATAGCCACAACTGAATTTTTAATATACTTTTTCCATTTATTTAAATATTGTGGACTTTTACCATAATAAATATATCCGAGTCCCCCTATTACAAGCATCACAAAAAGAGCAATGATTATTATGTATAAAGCAACTTGTCCTAGTTTCTTCACTAGAGTTACTGCGTCTTTTGGCGTACATTGTTCATCTTTATTTTCTGAATATGGATCACAAGGCATTAACCCTCGCTTTGGATCACTTAAACCCTCTATACTTTGTACAGCTTGTCCGGCAACGTCTTGACTATTTTGAGCAAAAGAAACTGTATTAAAATTAACAAAAGAAATAATTAAAAGAAAAATTGTAGCGATTATTTTTTTAAATAAAGATTTTTTTTTCATATTTTTAAATTAAATAAAACTAATTTTGTCCATCATATACAGCTTGTAAATTTTCAGAAAATGCCTCGCTAGCTTCGACAGTGCTTTTTTCTCCATTATAAACTTGTCTTATAGCCTCCCTCATTAACACTTCTAAATCTGACCTGTGTAAATCGTAAAAAGATTTACTTATTAACACACTGTTTCCAGATATTTCTGCCAACTGATCTCCAGAAGAAATACTTGTACCGATATTTGTTTTAAGAGCAGAAATTCCACCTGTGACACCAACTAGGTTTTGGCTAAATGGACCGGTAGCTAAAGAAAGCATAACTGGATATGCAAGATTTGGTGTTGGACTAGTTCTCAACATAAAGATAGTATAAAGATTACCAAAAGTTGTTGAAGTCTGTGCTCCTTCAATTTGTGGAAGATATGTATAATCAAAATAAATTTTTTGGTTTGCAGATTTTATATATGATGCCTCACTAGCATATCCTATATAAAAAGCTAAATTCCCAGCAATAAATTGAGAAAGAGCATCTGAAGAACGCGCGCTCCAATTATAAGTAGGTTTTTGAACGTCAGCAAAATCTTTAGTGAAAGATAAAGCTGAATTTAATGGAGAGACTCCAGTGTTTGGATTAATTTCATCTACATTCACAATGTATCTTGGAAAATAATTTCCAGTGGAGTCTGCTACATATTCTTTAGAGGTGATAGTTTCACCTTGTTGCAAAACCATAGCTAAAATTATATTTGAAATGTGAGGAATGTTGTCGTAAGTCCCAAAAGCTATAGTGGACATGGTAAATTGGCCATTGTTTATTTTTGTTATTCTGTCTTCATACAAATACAAATCCCCCCAAGTTTTTGGTGGCTCATAAAATCCAGCACTGGAAAGAACGTCTCTATTATAGTAGAGCACTAAAGGATCGACAGAAATTGGAAGAGCTAAATATCCGGTTGGCATCTCTATTAAATTTGACGCTATGTCAGCAAACATATTTCTAAAATTTGATTCAGAAATATCTGTCGGAGAAACCGGTCGAATTCTATTTGAGTTTGCAAAAGCGATCTCTGCTGGAGCAATAATTAAATCTGGAGCGTAGCCATCAGCTAAAGCCTGAATAAGTCTTCTATTAATTTCTGAATAAGGAACCTCTGTATATTCCATGTTATAACTTTTCGCTTCTTTATCAAAAGCATCAACAAAATAAGACATAGTAACAGACGGTATAGTACCCCAAACCCTTACAGTTCCTGAAAGTTTTTGTTTAGAAGCAGAGTTAAAAAGAGGAACTTTTCCAGAAAATATTAAAATGGCTAAAATTGCAGCAAAAATCCCTGAACCTAACAATACAGTCTTGACGTTTAAAAATCTTTTGAAATCCATAAATTTATTAGATATAAAAATTATATCACAATAAACGGTCTTATCTTCCAGCTAAAAAAGCATAGTGATACTCTCCTGCTGGCAAATGTTTCTTAACAGAAAAATCATGTTTTGCCAAAACTGCCACGATTTTTTCTTCATCAACTAAATTCGGACGCAATCTAGAAAGAGCATTGTCTCCTTTTTTCCAATCTACTATTAAAATTCTTCCGTCTGGTCTTAAAGTTCTTTTTACTTCTTCTAAAACATTGTCTAAATTATCTACTTCAGATAAAACATTTGATAAAATTATCAAATCGCAAGACATGCTTTCTATTTGCACCTTACTTTCTACATCTGAAAGAATTGTATCTATATTTACAATGTTCATTTTTTCAGCTTCACGATTAATTTTATCTAAAATATTTTCGTCTAAATCAATAGCATAGACTTTTCCATCATCTCCTACTTTTTTTGAAGCTTCAAAAACATAAGCCCCTGCTCCGCAACCAAAATCGGCTACGGTATCCCCTCTTTTTAAATTTAAATCTTCTATAATTTGTACTGGTGATAAAAACATATATTTATTAATATTTTAACATAATAAAAAAAGTTCTCTCTGAACTTTTTTTATTGAACTCTTTTTTATTATAATACCGCAATACTTGCTACACTATCCTTATCTCTTAATTTCATTATCCTCACTCCCTGAGTCGCTCTTCCCAGAGTTGGGATAGTGTTCAATTCTGTTTTAATAACTTGGGAATTTTTGGAAATAGCCAAAAGCTCCCTTTCTTCATCTACCACAACTTTCGCTACCATAAGTTTTCCAGTTTTTTCTGTGATACTGACAGTTTTAATACCGGAACCTCCTCTTCCTTGAGTTTTATACTCTGTAAGCTTTGTCATCTTACCATATCCATTTTCAGTTGCTACTAAAAGTTTTGATTCTTTTGCTAAATCTTTTTTTATAACATCGCAGGAAGCGATTTCATCTTTTTTACCAAGCTTCATTCCGCGTACTCCACCGGCAGTTCTACCCATCGCTCTCACATCTTCTTCAGCAAAACGAATAGATTGACCATTTACAGAAGTGAGGATAACATCGTCACCTTTTTCTACAAATAGCGTAGAGAGTAAAACATCGTCGTCTTTTAATTTAATAGCAATAAGTCCAGATCTTCTGACATCTTTGAAAGCATCGGCGTTAGATTTTTTCACAGTACCATCTCTAGTTATCATCACTAAAGCCACTTTTGAATTTTTAATATCTTTTGGCATCGGTAAAATACTTGTGACTTTTTCATCACTAGCGATTTGAAGATAATTCATAATACTCTTTCCGCGAGTTGCTCTTTTACCTTCTGGTAAATCGTACATTTTAATCTGATAAACTTTTCCTTTATCTGTAAAGAACAAAAGATCAGAATGCGTACTGGTCGTGAGAGACATGGTGATAAAATCTTCTTCTTTAGTATTTAAATCTACTACTCCGACACCACCTCTTTTCTGAGTTTTAAATTCATCTGGATCAGTTCTTTTTACATATCCTCCAGCTGTATAAACTAAGACAGCTTCTTTATCAGCAATTAAATCTTCCGGATTAAAATCTTTAGCTTTATGTTTAACCACTTTTGTTCTTCTTTCATCTGAGTATTTACTTCTTATTTCCAAAAGCTCGTCTTTGATGATTTTCAACATTTTTTTATCACTAGCTAAAATAGCTTGTAATTCTTTGATTAATTCTTGAATAGCTTTAAGTTCATCTTCTATTTTCTTTCTTTCCAGACCAGCGAGCCTTTGAAGCTTCATGTCTAAAATAGCCTGGGCTTGAATCTCTGTAAATTTAAATTGTTTTATAAGTTCCGTTTTTGCTTCTTCTACAGTTTTTGATTTTCGAATAAGTTTAATAATCTCATCAATATGATCTAAAGCTTTTTTAAGACCAAGTAAAATGTGTTCTCTGTCTGTTGCTTTTTTAAGTTCAAATTCAGTTCTTCTTTTAACAATAATTTGTCTATGTTTAATAAATTCTTCTAAAGAAGATTTGAGATTTAAAGTTTGAGGTACTCCATCTACCAAGCACACTAAATTTACATGAAAAGTGTCTTCGAGTTGTGTGTGTTTATATAAATAATTTAAAACTTTTTGTGGTTCTATACCAGTTTTTAAATCTATAGCTATACGAATATCTTTTGTTGATTCATCGCGTAAACCTTTTATGCCTTCAATTTTTTTCTCACGCACAAGATCGGCAATTCTTTCTATTAAAGTTGCTTTGACTACTCTGTAAGGAATTGAAGTAATGATAATTTGATAGCTTCCATTTTTTAACTCCACAATATCAGCTTCCCCTCTCGCTAAAATTCCTCCCCGGCCAGTAGCATATGCATGCATGATATCGCTCTTTCCATAAATAACACCTCCTGTCGGAAAATCTGGGCCTTGGACAAATTCACAAAGATCTTCTGTGGTAGCATCTTTATTATCTATTAAATGTACCGAAGCGTCGATAAGTTCTCCAAGATTATGCGGCGGAATATTTGTGGCCATTCCTACAGCAATACCAAGGGTTCCATTCAAAAGAAGATTTGGTACAGCAGTTGGAAGAATTGTCGGTTCTTTTTTTGTTCCATCAAAGTTAGGCTTCATATCCACTGTATCTTTTTCAATATCACGAAGCATTTCAGAAGAAATTTTTGTCATCTTTGCTTCGGTATAACGATAAGCAGCAGCGCCGTCGCCATCTATAGAACCAAAGTTACCCTGTCCCCAGATAAGTGGGTAACGAGTTTTAAAATCTTGCGCTAAATTTACCATCGCGTCATAAACAGAAGAGTCACCGTGTGGGTGATAACTTCCGAGTACGTCTCCCACTACAGTCGCTGACTTTCTAAATCTAGCAGAAGAAGTCAAACCATTTTGATGCATTGAAAATAAAATTCTTCTATGTACAGGTTTCAATCCATCTCTAGCGTCAGGCAAAGCACGATCAGTAATCACACTCATCGCGTAGTTTATATAACTTTTTTTCATCTCCTTTGAGATTTCTATCGGTATAATTTTGTCGTGAGTATTTTCATTTAAATTCTCGTTTTCGGACTCTGTAGACTCATCTTTTTTTGAAGTTTTTTTTGCCATAAATTTTATAAAAATTAATAAAAAACGCTATATTTTATTGGTAAATTATAACATTTTTAGAAAGTAAATTCAATTTGAAATTATTCTGAAAAATAGCTTTCTTCTGTATAATTTTGTTCTGTATTTTTTGTTGTTGGGATTATTTCTGTAGCGGTTGAAGTTGTAGAATTTTGCTCTTCAGCTTTTCCAAGAATTTCTGGAACATCTTTAAAAACTGTTTTTAAACTTGAAAATTGTTTGCCCGTTTCTTTGAAAAAATTAGACAGTGAGGTTAGCGGAGATTCTATTTTATTTTCAACTGAAGAAGAAGTTTGTTCAGTCTGAACATTTTCTTTTGGGGTTTCTCTAAAAAATAAAATATCTTTAAAAAATAAAAATAGAATAGATAAAATAATTACCGAAGCTACAACTGAAATAGTTACAGCTGAGCGGTGTTTAGTCTTTTCATCGCTATGTCGCAAATTATTTAGATAATCTTTTATGAAACCAGCCATAAAATAATTATACTATATTTCAAACAAAACTATTTCCCCTTGTTTTCCATCTATATCTTTTCTTTTAATAGTAAGTTTTTCAACTTTTTCTATGGATTTAATATCTTTCCCAGCTTCACGTAAAAAAAGTTTAAGAGAATCTTCGTCATAATCCATTGGTATTACAAGTTTCGGTTCTAGTTTTGTAGCCAATTTGTTTGCTTCATGTGGACGAAGCATATCATCAGAACTTGAAACAGGTACAAATAAAATATCAACTTCATCAATAATTTCTCTTTGTTCAGGAGAAAGTTCTTCTTTAAGGCATCCAAGAAAACAAAGTCTCATATTGTCCACCTCTAAAACATAGCTAGTATTTTGAAATTTTATTTTCTCTTTACTTTTTCCATCTAGTGATAAATCTACATATGTCCCAAAACCTTTTATAAAAACATCCTGTGATTCATATTCTCCTGGCGAAGTGATAATAAAAGGGCTTCTTTCTCCGAAACTCATCATATCTCCCCCATTATAATCTGGGTGATTTGTAGTAGTTAAAACAATGTCTGCCCCATATTTATTATTGGCAAATTTTGAATCTTTAGAAACAGGGTTGAATGCAATGGTTAAGTTACCAAACTGAACTTTAAAATGTTGTTTATTAAAATGAGTGATAATCATATTTAGCTATAAATTATTAGCTAAATATACCATTTTTTAAGGTTTTTTAAAAGAATAATATAAATTATGGAGTTGTGGTATCGGTAGTTTCAGTACTACTGGATGTGTCTAAAGGTAAAGCAGGTGTTGTATCTTCAGTGTTTATAATATTTTCAGTAGAACTTGAAGTTTCTGAATTTGTAATTATATCTTCTGTAGAAGTTGCGACCTCTGTGTCTAATGTAGTTTCTTCTGTACTACTTGCAACATTATTTTCTGTTGAGTTTGTAGGATTTGTTGATATGGTTGTAGTTTCTGTACCAGAACTAAAATTTGTTATAGTTGTTACATTGCCACCAAAAGCGTTTTCAAGTTCTTCTCCTGTCATACAAAATTCTGTACCATCATTTTTTTCAACACAGACAACTTTTGTCTTTAAAGTTTCGGTTTCAATATTTTTTGCAAAAATATCTTCAAAATATCCTTTGACCGCAGTTATACGTGCCGCAACAAAATCAGATAACATATCTATTCCATTTTGTATTCTTTCCGCAAAAGTTTGAGAGACATCTTGTTTTTCTTCACCTCTAATACTTGCCAAGATAGTATCAAAATTATTTTGAGTAATTATTTCATCTTTATTTCCATTTAATAAACTAGTTTGTTCTTGTATCCCTTGAACAAGATAAGGGACGAATCCTATATAGTTTACCGCTTTCATTCCATTATCATCTGTACTTACAAGATCTCCAAAAATCCGCTCTACTTCTTGCGCTATAAAACCAATATGTCTTGGAAGCCCGTCTTCTTCAACTGACCAGTTATACAAAATTGGAGATAAAGAATTTAATTTTTTAAGAGTATTTGAGTTAGTATCAAGATCAACCGAAGCTAGAACAAAATCCTCTCCAGAAGCAAGATTTGTAATATTCTTTTTAAGATTCATATCTGAAGAACAAGCAAGGGCTGTGTTGGTTGGATTAATAGTACAGTTACCAGTAGAGTTGGTGAAGCGAGCGACGATGCCAGAAACAGCAGAATTTCCAACATCCAAAGTGTATGTTGGGGTGACGTTTAGAATACCAATCTTTCCGTCAACGACAGGGATAATTATTGGATCGCTACTTACATTTGAATTAAACCCTGTACCAAAGAGTACACCTCCAATATTCATAGAGCTGGACGCAGTATTTGGAAGAGATATATTGGTACCAATGATGATGTTGTTGGGGCCAATATTATTTCCGGTATAGGACATTCCGGCCTGATAACCAAAAAGGTTTGAGTAAGACGCGTTGGAAGCAGCTCTACCAGCATAGAGACCAAAGAAATTAGAATTGTTTGCATTAGTCGCCGAATCTCCAGCCCTTCGGCCAAAGAAGTTAGAAGAGTCTGCGCTTGGCGCATTGTATCCCGCATTGATACCGAAGAAGTTTGAATAATAAGCATTAGTACCTTGAAATCCTGCACCAGAGCCATAAAAGTTAGAATGATAAGCGTTGGTTGCATTGTATCCTGCCCCATATCCAAAGAAGTTGGAGCTGGTAGCATTAACTGAGGTGCCAGAACCTGCTAGAGTTCCCATAGCATTAACATTTACCCCATTTGCTCGCGCCCCATCACCTATTGCTATTGATCCTGTAATACCTGAAGCCACGAGAGGAGCAACAGATGGAGCGGAGGAAGGTTCGGCGTAGTATTGTAAAGCAACCCCACCTCCACCACCGAGCGAAGAAGCTAAAATTTGTCTTACTACTCCATTCGCATCTACTGAAAGGATCTGATCAGCAGCAGTTCCTGTTTGAAGACCAACGAGCTGCAGAGGATTAGCGGTATCTACTATAGTTAATCTGTATCCTGGAGTTGAAGTGCCAATACCGATTTTTCCTAAAGCTACTGGAGTTACGAGTGGGTTTCCAGAGATATTTGAATTAAACCCTGTACCAAAGAGTACACCTCCAATATTCATAGAGTTAGATGCGGTATTTGGAAGAGAGATGTTTGTACCAATTATAATATTATTTGCCCCAATATTATTCCCAGTAAAGGACATACCAGCTTGATAACCGAAGAGGTTTGAGTAGTTTGCTGAAGATGTATTTTGTCCGGCTTTTTGTCCAAAGAAGTTAGAATTAGAAGAATTTGTACTCTGAAATCCAGCTCTTTCTCCTAAGAAAATTGAAGAGGTGGCATCAGATTCATATCCTCCACCTATTAAGCCTGTAGAAAAAAGACTACTATTATTGACTACAGAAACAGCTCCAATAGAAGCAGAAGAAGACATTATACTTTCAAGATTGTTTGTTAACAATATTTTATTTGTATTATTTGTAGAGTTTTTAAGAAATTTATTTACTTGCTCAGCGACAACTTTAGAACCTGCAGAATTAAGATGTATTCCATCCAATCTTAAAGAGGTTGGTACCACACTCTTATCAATATCTATTAAATCTTGAGCTGTTGGAGTAATGCCAGCATCTTGTAAACCATTTTGGATTAAATAAGTACGTATATCAAAATAATTATCTGGATAGAGAGCTGCTAAATCATTGTTAAGTTGAACAAGAGTATTAAATCTAGCAACGTCTTCTTGATTATTTGTTGTGGAAGTATTTATAAGTGATAGGACTAAATAGTTATCATGACCTAAATGTGAAATCATTGCAGCAATATCTGATTTCACTTGAGTGGTGTATGGATAATTATTCATTCCTGCCCAAATAATTATATATCCAGAATTTAAATCGCCATTATCTACAACAAGTGGAGCAGAAGAGACTGAAACACTTGAACCAGTGTAACTACGAGTAAAACTAATAGTTCCCGTGTTATAAGTTAATACACCATATACTCCAGAAATTGTTCCATAAACTTTATACCCTTCTCTTGTCACCGGTTCATAACCAGCAGGAAATGTTACTGTAACTACAGAACCAGCTGCCGCTGGAATGACCCCTCCCACAACAGTAGCAGTAGTTGAGACTCCGCCTTGTCTTACCGCTATTTGAGTAGATGTTTGACCATAAACCCCTCTAGGATATACTTTTCTTTGTGTAAGACCTTGCAAGAAAAGAGATATATCCGGATATTCAAAAGAGCTAAGACTTGCTCCCCAATTTGTAATGAAGTTTGGTGTAGTAGCTTCTTCATTTGTAGCAAAAGCTAGATTAGATTGCAACGAAGAAGCTGACACTTGTCTCACTACCCCACTACCATCTACAGAGAGTATTTGATCAGTAGATGTTCCAGTTTGGAGTCCAACAAGTTGTAATGGATTTGTCGTATCTTGAATAGATAATTTATAATTTGGAGTAGAGGTACCAATACCAATATTTTGATTAGCAGCATTAGAAATAAAGAGAGCTGGATGTGTGCCATAATAATTTTGGGTTGAGAAAATGAGTGGAGTTCCAGCACTTTGCCCATTTGGTCCGAGAGAGTGAATTGAAGCATAATCAGTTCCTTGGAATATTCCGACTAGTCTATTAGTAGAGTCTCCTGGATCTTTGTTGGTATTTATACTAAATTCTACAGGATAAGGAGTTCCTGGGGAACTATCATCTGGAGCAACTATTAAGCCAGTATTATTTACTGGAGCGCCAGCACCTATCAAAAATATAGCTTTTGGATAACCTGTAGCGGGACTGAAAGCACTAAATTCCGCATAAGCACCTGAAGTGGAACTACGAATACCTCCTGCGACATCCAATAACGCGCTAGTAGAACTTACACCAATCCCCACACTTCCACCAAACAAACCATTTCCTGAAATATTAAAGTTAGCTATTTGAGAAGTAGCTGTTTGATTTTGAATATAATTTCCACTACCTGAGATTGGGGCATAAGTAGTTAAAGCGTTGACGGTAGTCAGATAAGTATTATTATCATAGCTCCATGTACCGGTTCCATTATTTTTAAGAAAACCTGTACCGTTTGAAATATTTTTTACAGTGTGAACATTAAAAATAGGATCTATTTCAGTAAAAGAAGTTAAGTAACCAAAAGTAGCATGATCACCCCAAGAGTAAGCAGAGTTCCAATTAGAAACATTAGTAGAAGTG
>VSSQ01000237.1_pt1 | contig 64410 bp, 42 predicted proteins | sample 4763081 | NCBI WGS metagenome assembly VSSQ01 (sample SAMN12137344, study PRJNA551015) | bioreactor metagenome | isolation source: SDC9 anaerobic chlorinated ethene degrading culture | place: USA: Knoxville, Tennesee | collected 2015-01-01
TACAGAAAACAACAAACATTAACAATGTTAAGATTTACTGGGAAGGAGCTTATTGTGATGATTACATTATTCAGATATCCCAAGATAACGTGACTTTTCAAAATGTATATACCACAACATCAGGTGATGGTGGTCTCGACAGCATTACATTCCCTGATGTTTTAGCCCGCTATGTGAAAATTGCCATGAACAAAAAAGCCACACCTTGGAATATCTCATTCTACGAGTTTGAAGTGTATAACATACCACCGCCTGCCAATTTAGCATTGGGAATGCCAGCCTCTGCATCCACAGAATTCACTCCAGCTTCTTTAGGTGTTGATGGTGATAGCACGACACGCTGGTCAGCAGATGACCAAGACGCGCAATGGTTTATGGTAGACTTACAACGGGCACAAAGCATCTCAAAAGTAAGAATTAAGTGGGAAGGTGCTTATTGCGGTAACTACTCAATACAAACTTCAACGGACAATGTAAACTATGTCTCTGTATTTTCCACAACCACAGGTGATGGTGGAAATGATGACATTACTTTTGCCGCAACTGAAGCAAGGTATGTGAAAGTGGTAATGAATCAGAAAGCTACCCCTTGGAATATCTCTTTTTGGGAATTAGAAATATACAAGTAATAAAACAAGAAACTACAAAAAATAAAGCAAATGAATCTTTTAGGCATAGTTATCATCTTGATTACTCTTTTATCCTCATGCAACAGTAGCAGCACTTTACCTCCTGTCCCAGGAGATATTGACCAAAATGCAACTGACTTAATATACATCAATGTTCAAACATCACAAACGCACTATATACATTCTTTACAAAAAGCAAGTGGCGCAATTAAGGACACTGAAGCCTCAAACAGTAAAATTTGTCCCTACTTCGCCAATTTTGCTTGCAAGGCACTATTAAAAAACCCGACAATAGAAAATATTACTGTTGTAAAAAAATATATGCAATGGTATATGAGTAAATTAAATGGCACTCTAAATCCAATCAGCGGTAAACCCGAAATAGCAGGTTCTGTTTACGATTACTACGGCGAAACCGAGACTACCAGAGGAGAATACGACTCGGTAGATTCGTATGCTGCAACTTTTCTAACACTGGCAATGGAGTTTGCATCCACCTCTGAAACCAACAAAACATGGTTGAGTCAATTTGATGACAAACTAAATCTAATAGCATCAGCTTTAGAAAAATGTCTGGACACAGAATCAAATACAATGCCTGGCATACTTAGCACAGACAACAACAATTATCTTTCTGTGGCATCACATGAATATGATGTAAAATACCTGATGGACAACTGCGAAGTTAACGAAGGGCTTAAAGCAGCACAATGGCTAAAGAAAAATGAATTGATTACCATTTCTAATTTCGACTTTGATTACTTAGCAAACAAAAATTCAGCATCCATCGAGACTGCACTTTGGAGGGAAACGACCAACGCTTACAATCCGTATGACAATGGAAGCAATAATTCAATTACAAATTGGGACGTTTTTTATCCTGATGCAACATCGCAACTTTACCCAATGTTGTTTGGTATTCTTGACCCAACCTCAGTAAGAGCAAAAACTCTTTACACCCAATTTAACAATAATTACCCGGCTTGGTCTTCGGGCCAGGTATATTCAGGTACTTACCCATGGGCTATACTTGTCTATGCCGCAGCCATAATAAATGACAAAACACGGGTTGAAGAATACATCAAACATATCAATACTTATAATATCAAAAACGCACAAAAGGATTATTGGTACAGTCTGGAGGCGGCTTTTACTCTGATGGCTATCCATAAGATAAAAAATAATGGAAATACTTCAGTATACTCTCCAATACTTTAAAAGCATCAAAATGAGTATTTAGTAACCCTTAAAACAAGTTAATCAAAAAATCACATTCATGAAAATGAAAAATTTAAACAGGAATCTAAGGAAACAACTAGTCAGTATGCTTATATTCACACTGATTGTTGGAAGTGTTTTTGCCCAAACGACAAAAATCACGGGAAAAATCACGGATGAAAAAGGAGAACCATTACTAGGCGTCACTGTTGTAATAAAAGAAACTTCAAAAGGTGCGATAAGCGACTTGAATGGCTATTTTGCTATAGAAGCAAATAACAATGACATTTTGATCTTCAGCATGATAGGTTACACAACAGAAGAAGTACGCTTAAATGGAAACCGTTTTTTGAATATTGTACTGAAAGAGAAAGTCACTGAATTACAAAATATTGTTGTAATAGGTTATGGCACTTCAGCAAAAAAAGACCTGACAGGTGCGGTTAGTGTAATAAAAGGAGACGAGTTGAGTAAAATGCCGGTAGGGAGTGTCGCTAACATCTTGCAAGGTAAAACTCCTGGAGTATCAGTTTCATCAAGTAGTGGAACTCCCGGAGCTCCAGCCGTAGTTCGAATACGGGGAATATCATCAATAAACGGGTCAAACACACCTCTTTACATCGTAGATGGGCTTCCCCAGAACAACATAGATTATCTTAATCCCTCTGACATTGAAACGGTTGTTGTACATAAAGATGCATCAGTAGCTGCTATTTACGGAGCCAGAGGAGCCAACGGTATCATAATGATCACAACAAAATCAGGCGGTAGTAAAGAAAAAATTAACGTAAACTATGATAGTTACGTCGGTATACAAGCACCATGGAAACGTCCGTATATGCTATCAGCAAGAGAATTTATCGAATACAAGAATCTTTCATATGCCAATGCGGGACTACCTACTTTAACAGAATTCTCAACTCCCGAAAACATTGCATCTGTAATGAATTTTGTAACAAAAAATTCGGGCCCGAAAGGCACCGACTGGTGGAAAGAGATAACTAACTATCAGGCACTTTTGCAAAATCACAACATCAGCATCAGTGGTGGAAGTAAAAAAGTTAATATTCTATCGAGTTTAGCTTATCTTACAGAAGAAGGCATTGTAAAAGGATCAGAATATCAACGTCTCTCCTGGCGCAACAACTTGAATGCAGAAATATCAGATCGTATAAAATTTACGGCTATCTTTGGTATTGTGAACGAAAACAGGAAAGTAATCGATGAAAACAATCCGGCCACCGGAACTATTTTCAGCGCGATGACAGCAGACCCCATTACTCCTGTATTTCGCAACAACCTCGTTGATGTTCCTCTATTTTATAACAATATTTATAATGGATACGACCGGAGTAATATTTATTCTCATTATGCAGGCATTATGTATTCAAACAAACGAAATCCGGTAGCACAAATTGAAAGGATGCGTCAGAGTAAATACGGAACATTTAGCCTCAAAAGTGGGGGTAACCTTGAAATCATATTGATTGACGCTCTAAAATTTAACTCTCGTTTCGGATTGGATATGGCAATGGGACAAACCGAAGGGTTTCAACCATACTACACAATCAGCCCTTCCGATTACAGTTCAACAAACACTGTTATTAGTAATTCGTCAACGACACGTTATATAGTCTTTGAAAACACCCTGAATTACGATAAAAAGATTGGAGAATACAAATTTGGAGCACTAATCGGTACTTCTGCAGAATCTACCCATTCTTCTTCTGTTAATGCTTCCATACAGGGTATTGTGAACAACAATCCCGAAATGCGGATTTTGAATGCCGGCACCATCAATCCATCTGTATCCGGTTACCCCTATTCAAACGCACTGCTCTCATACTTTGGACGGCTTACGGCAGACTATCGCAACAAATACTTGTTAGCTTTCAACTTACGGCGCGATGGCTCCTCACGTTTTGCGAAAGAAAACCGCTGGGGTACGTTTCCTTCTGTTTCCGCAGCATGGCGATTTTCGTCCGAAAATTTTATGCAACCATATTCTTCCTGGCTTTCAGATGCTAAACTGAGAATTAGCTATGGGCATATCGGGAATGAAAATATTGGCGGTGGAGCTTACTTATCCACTTACGGCACATCTATTTACGATCGTTATGTACTAGGAAATCCATCGACAGCAGTCATCGGCGCCGGACGTCAATTGGTCGGAAACAAAAACCTGCAATGGGAAACTTCCAAACAATTCGACATTGGACTGGATGTAAACCTCTTTAACGGAAAGATTGAAGTAGCGGTCGACTATTTTAATAAACGAATAGAAAATATGCTAATGATGGTACCGCTAAACACCACTCTCGGCTTCCCAAATTCTCCTTATACCAATGCCGGTAGCATGGAAAACAAAGGATGGGAATTGAGTATATCCCACTACCAACGCGAAGGTCAGTTCCAGTACAGTATCTCAGGAAATGTCTCGGCATACCGTAATAAAGTATTAAGCATTGGCAATGGTGATGCCATATACGGAAGCACCTATCTTACCGATTTCCACCTAACCAAAACGGAAGTAGGATTACCAGTGGGGTATTTTTACGGATATGTAACAAACGGGATCTTTCAAAATTCCCAACAAGTTGAAGACGGCCCACAGCGATATGTTTCCACACCAGGCGATGTACGTTACAAAGACCTTGTGGCAGATGACATCATCAACGAAGAAGACCGTACAATAATTGGCAACCCATGGCCGGACTTTGTATACGGAATTACATTTAACTGTTCATATAAAAATTTTGACTTCAGCACTTTTCTTCAAGGATCTCAAGGGAATGACGTATTGAATATTAAAATGTACGACATTGAATCAGGCAATGGGTATCTCAACGCCCCCAAAGGATTTCTGGGAAGGGCATGGAATGGAGAAGGCAGCACCGACCGTTTTCACAAAATATCACAGAATCAGGGATTGAATAATCTCATTTCAGATTATTTTATTGAAGATGGTTCGTATCTGCGAATTAAAAATTTGCAGATAGGATATGACCTCAAAGGTGAATTGCCGAATATCAGAGGAATTAACCAACTAAGGTTATATATAAGTATTCAAAATCTGTTGACGTTAACCCGTTACTCCGGGCTTGATCCTGAGATTGGTTCTACTGATCCCAAACTAACAGGAATTGATCAGGGATTTTATCCGCAATCAAGAATTTACACCATAGGTTTAAATATTAAATTATAATACAAAAACAATGAAAAGCAAATATTTATTGGTAACTGTAATTACCAGTTTCTTATTAATTTCCTGCGAAGATTTTCTGGAACGACCTCCCAAAGGAGTTTTTACTGATGAAAACTTTTTTTTGACCCCTGATGCGGGTTTCGGATCAGTAGTGAAATGCTATAAAACGCTAAATGATTTTTACGGCTATGAAGCCCCACGAGCAGAATTGGGAAATATGGCTACTGATGATAGCGAAAAAGGAGGATCCGATGCTGGCGACCGCCCATTTGTTTCCGATTTGGCATATGGTAGAGCAACCGCATCCAACCAAACACTTTCAAATCTTTGGGCAGCAATGTATACCGGCATAGGCAACTGTAATATCTGTCTCGAAAACATCCCCACAAAACCAATCATTGATGCCGGAGGGGTACCTGTTACAAAAGAAGTAAAGGCTCGTTATATTGCTGAAGTAAAGTTTTTGAGAGCTTTTTACTACTTTGAACTTGCTAAAATTTTTGGAGGGGTACCACTGGTAGTAAATACTCCGAAAACAAGCGACGGCCCAAAACTAGTTCGTGCCACTGAAAATGAAACATTTTTAGCCATCATGAAAGACTTGGATGAAGCAGCTAAAGAAATCAACCTGCCTTCGGCAGCAAGTTTACCGACAGAAGAACTAGGACGCGTAACCCGCGAGGCAGTGTGGGCAATGCAGGCAAGGGTATATATGTATTTTGCCAAAGACGACAGTTCGCTTTATGCCAAAGCAAAAGATGCGGCATTCAGTGTTATCGACACCAAATATTTTGAATTGGAATCAAACTTTCAATCGCTCTTTCTCGCTGGCGGTTATCGTTCAAAAGAAGGTATTTTTACTTCCATCCGTGGAGATAATCCAGCCCTATATATTTACGGTTCTTTCATTCCACTCTATACTTCACCACGTGGACCCTCGGGAGCGTGGGGATTTGACCAGCCTACAAAAAACCTCGTTGATGAGTTTGAACCAGGTGACCCACGGCTACTCTTCACTATAATAGAAACAGGAGATAAGTTTGAAACCGAAACACTTAATTTCACAGCTTATCCTAATTTAAGCGGATACCACAATCGTAAATCCTATCTTCCACCTTCGAGAAGAGGGGCTGGATGGGGCGATGACGCCTGGTCGTTTCACATCATCCGTTATGCTGATGTTCTGCTTATGTATGCCGAAGCATTATTACAAACAGGAGGTGATCCTGCAGAAGTTGCAGAATACATAAACAAAGTGCGTCGTCGTGCCAATAACTCGCGAACTCCTGATGCTGAAGCATCGCTCCGCATAATAACAATACCGAACACACCGATGATATACGTTACAGCAACCGATGATTTAATGAAAGCCATTCAACATGAGAGGCGCGTTGAGCTAGCAATGGAATACAACCGTCTGTATGATCTGAAACGATGGAATGTATACGTAGAAACAATGAACGCATTTTCCGCATCACCTGAAGCTTATGGCAGAGGATCGGCGTTTAAACTCGGAATCAGCGAGTTGTTTCCCATTCCTCAAACAGAGATTGATCGTTCTCAAAAAAGTATCAAACAAAATTTTGGTTATTAAAAACGTCTTTCTTCCATCTCCTCTTTTAACGAGAACAGAGAGGAGAAGGGAGGAAAGGTAAAGAACGATATATGACACCGATGAATAATTTAACAATCTATTTATAAATTCTAATTTATAACTCTAAAACTATGCTCTCCCGAAAAAACACTTCATTATTCTTCCTGTTAATTCTTACAGGAATACTTTTCTCCTGTATCCCTTTTCAACAAAAGTTGAACAAAGACCACCTCAATATTGGTTTAACTCTCATTCCGCCATCACCTGTCAGCAATAAAATCACACTTGACATCCGTGCTGGCTTAAAAAACTATTCAAACACACAGATAAAAAATGCTGATGTAACATTCTATCTGGATAAAAAATCAACAAAAAACATCTTAAATCAAGAGCAAGTTTCAATAGCTCCCGATTCTGCAGTTCTGGTGAAATTTTCCTGGGAAACAGCAGGAAATGAGGGAAAGCACCGCATAATACTTGAAGTCATAACAGACAATCAGCATTTTGAATCCGAAAAAGAAATTATCATTCTCCATTCGGAGACCCGCTCTACTGACCGAATTGATGGAGCATGGTTTGGTTTTTATCATTGGAGTGAAGATGAAGGGAAGTACTGGAATTCGGAAATAAAAAAAATGACAGATACACAATGGGATGAAATGATGTCTGCTCAAAGTAAAATAGGCATGAACATCATCGTAATTCAAGAAATATTCCGAAATCCAACGGCTTACGCTCATAAACATACAATGGAACAAGATGGCTACAAAGGTATCCCTTATTACCCTTCAACATTATATCCCGGGAAAGTAGATCTTGCGTCAGAGGATCCACTTGAAGCAATACTCGCTGCTGCAGATAAAAATAATATGCACGTATTTGTGGGCATTGGGTTATATGCATGGTTCGATTTTTCAGCAGAATCACTTCGTTGGCATAAAAAAGTGGCAGATGAAGTCTGGCAAAAATATGGTCACCATCCTTCATTTTACGGATGGTACATCAGTGAAGAACAGGACGGTGGACTCGGGACTACAGAAGACAGGGAGAATATTGTCAGTTTTTTCAGAGAATTCAAACAACACGTTCATAAGTACGGACCTGACAAACCTATTATGCTTGCTACCAATTCTCACAACTTGCGTGGTGTTGAACCCACCTACCGAGAATTGTTAAAGCACTTGGATATACTGTGTCCTTTTGCTTTCCACCGAATGCCTGAGCATGATCTTACCGGAGAGCAGGCTGCCGAAAAATTACAATTATTGGCCGATGAAGCTGGGGCTCATTTATGGCTCGACATGGAAGTATTTGAGTTTGCAGAAAAGAACGCACTAGTTCCACGTCCGATTGATGGCGTATTAAGTGATCTGCACCGATTTAAAAATTTTGAAAAAATACTCTGCTATCAGTTCCCGGGATTAATGAACAGTCCAGAAATGTCTATAAAGCCCGGAGGAGAAAGGACCGTGAAACTTTATTTAGATTACAAAAAATATTATGACTCTTTACAAAAAGAATAAAAACTGATATTTAACACAAAACAAAATTGGATATTAAAACAATCGGAATCATAGAGTCCCCACTCCTGATTCACATTATTAACCATTTATATTACTTCAAAATGAAAAAACTTATTACTTTTTTAAATCTAGCCGCATTTATAAGTACTGGTGTACTTTATGCAGGTACTTACAGTGGTGGCAATGGCGACGTTTCTAACCCTTATCAAATTGCCACATTGGATGACTTGATTGAACTAAGTGCAACTCCAGCAGACCATGGAGCGCATTTTATTCAGACACTTGATATTGATGCAGCAGCTTCTTCCAGCCTGAACAATGGAGATGGTTTCGCACCAATAGGAAAAATCGGAGTTTCCTTGTTTTTTGGAAATTACAACGGAAATGGAAAGATCATTTCAAACCTAACTATCAACAGGCCATCTGAAGATAACATTGGATTATTCGGATACGTAAATGGGGCTACTATTTCTGATATTCACCTTAAAGAGGCATCAATTACTGGTAACAACTACGTGGGTAGTATAGTAGGTAATTTGTGGAATGGTGCAAATGTAAGACAAAGTTCTGTTACAGATGGTTCAGTAACTGGCAAACAGCGAGTGGGTGGTATAATTGGCAACATTGCAGCGGAAGCTGCAAACGCGTCGACAACAATGATACACAAGAGTTACTCTACTGCTTCAGTAAATGGTAACGATTTCGTTGGTGGGTTGGCGGGTTACAGTACTGGTCGCATTGAAAAATGCTATGCCATGTCAGCCACAGTTATAGCAACAGGTGGGGGTGTTGGTGGTCTTGTTGGCCAGATAGATGGAACAGCGACAATTTCAGAATGTTATGCTGCCGGCGGAACTGTAACGGGGGCACCAGGTTATAGCGGGGGGGCAATCGGATTCGCTTCAGCCGGCATTCCAACATCGAATATAGAAAAATTATACTGGAATACAGAACGCACATCACAACTCACAAGTGCTGGTGGAGAAGGCAAAACAACAAATGAAATGTTACAACAAGCTACTTATGTAGGTTGGGATTTCTCTGAAACTTGGAAATTTGCTGCAAACCGTAATTTTAATCACCCGATATTATATTGGCAGAATGAAACCTTGTTACCAACAACAAATTTAACAACTATTTATCAAGGGAGAAACATATACCCTACTTATGCTAATGATTTATTTTATATACGAAGCGACAAGGCAGGACAAATTTCAATATTCGATATTTATGGCAATACTGTTAAAAATGCGGTGATACATACCGGTGAAAATTGTATTGACATTAGCCATCTACCCACCGGAATTTATCTGGTTACGGCACACACCACTACTGCAAAAATTATTAAGAGATAGTTACATAGACTGTTAAATTAACAACACTTGCTAAAAAAGTCTGTCTCAACATATAAGACAGGCTTTTTTCTTGAACCATCACAGTTTCTTCCCTTCTATCTCATCCCGCAACTTGCAATCGCACTGGCATCTACCGGTATCGATCAATCCGCTCCGAATCAGCAACTCATATTCCTTCAGGAAATTTTGCGTAAATATTCCGGATTCCAGTTCAGCATTAATTTGTTGAATAGTCCACCATTTCACCTGACTTTTTGTTTCTACAGCCAGTTTTCCTTCCGTAGAACAACAGGAAATATAGAGGTGAACAAACTGATGTTCACAACTATTCTCAATGCGGTAATTGGCTAAAAAAACGGAGTTTATATCTGTCATCCCACAGGTTTCGGCTGTCGCCCTTTTCAAGCAATCTTCAACCGTTTCTTTCAACCTGACATGGGCACAAACGGCATTATCCCATTGATCGGGATAAACATCATCTTTGCAGGAGTTTTTCTTCAGAAAAATCCGGTTACCTTCGAGGACAATGACCCTGACCACCGGATGCAGATATTTTTGCCGGTCGTTGCCCATACTGGTCTGATAGTTGGTCGAACCAATTTCCTGACCGTATTCATTCACAATGGGCAACCATTCTTCTTTCAATAAATTTCCTCTCACTGCCATCACGCGAATGGTTTCATACAGACTTACCATAATAATCAATGTGGTATAAATCTGATATATAAAGGTAAGCGCTACTGATTTTTGGTTGAAAACAAAAAGGTACACGCATACGTATGTCAGTGAAAAAAGGGCGAACAGCACCGAGAATGTGTTGGTTGTTCGTATCAACTCATTCAGGTTATTCTCCATGGATAACTTTTTACTCGAGATGGAAACAACCAATTTGTAAATGAGTTTCTTGAAAATCAGGAGTAGCAGCATAAAGCCCAAAGCAACTAATTCACCCATTACAACATGATAGGGCAAAGGAACATCATTCAACAAAATAAAAGTAACAATCACTCCGACAATAAAATAAACGGTAACTGAAACGAGATACCAGGGCAGGATGGATTTATACAAAAGGAGTACGTAACCAACCATCAGAATGGCCAGTGGAAAAGAAATAATCCATGCTTTGGTAACTCCATAAAAATCTTCTGCCAGCAGAAATGCCAAAATTGGCAATACATGGAGGATGGGATTAAAAAATGACTCGCTTATATACTTCTTTAACATCTGCTCAAAAAATAACAATGTGTATTGCTTTTATTATAAACAACACACATTGAAATAAGTTTGATCGAACCTGTTTTTAATATTGAATTTGTTATTGAAATGACATCATTCTACTCACATACTTTCCGATGATGTCGAACTCAAGATTCACTACCGTGCCTGGTTTTATCTGATGAAAATTGGTATGTTCGTATGTATACGGAATAATGGCGACCTGAAAAGTATTCTTCGTTGGGTTACAAACGGTCAGGCTCACACCATTAACCGTAACCGAGCCTTTATCTACAGTCATATAGCCCCGTTGGGTCATTTCCCGGTCGAATTTATATTCAAAAGTAAAATACCAGCTTCCGTCAGCTTCCTTTACTTCAGAACAAACGGCCGTCTGATCAACATGCCCCTGCACGATATGTCCGTCTAAACGACCATTCATCAGCATGCTACGTTCCAGATTCACCTTGCTGCCAATTTCCAGCAAGCCCAGATTGGTACGATCCAAGGTTTCCTTAATGGCAGTTACCGTGTAAGTTTTATCCGTTTTCTCCACCACCGTAAGGCAAACGCCATTGTGCGCCACACTCTGATCGATTTTCAGTTCATCGACAAAAGTACATTCCATCGTGATATGCAGATTTTCCTGCTCTTTGCGCAAAGCAATTACTTTGGCGGCTTCTTCTATAATTCCTGAGAACATGGTTGTTTTATTTTTAATTCCCCCGGATAAATCCGTGGCTATTGATATTTTTCTATTTTATATTTTTCACCATATAAGTCACATAAGGAAACATAAGAAGAACAACTTATATTTTCTTATGCGACTTATATGGTTTATTAATTATTAAGCCTACTCTTTCAACAAGAAAGTTTTAAAGTCCTCAAAGTATTTTGTCATAGCTTGACTTTGTTTTTCGCCTTTCATGAATTCTTGCAGTTTTTCAGGAATTTCTATTTTTTCCCCGGTGATATTTTGAACGGTATCCAGAAACTTGGCTGGATGGGCTGTTTCGAGGAACACACCGGTTTCTCCTGATTCCAATCCATCTTTCAGAGCCTGATAGCCACAAGCTCCGTGAGGATCCAGCAAGTAACCTGTTTCTTTTTTGCAGGTTCTTACAGTTTCTGTAATTTGTTCGTCGGTATACCTGAATCCGCTGATTTCAGCTGTTATGGCTCCGTGATTATGTCCGTACAAATCCAGAATACGGGCAAAATTGCTGGGGTCGCCTACATCCATGGCATTCGCCAACGTAGCAACCGAAGGGCGCGGGTTGTATTTGCCAGTATTCAGGTATTCCAGGAAAATATCGTTTTTGTTGTTTGCAGCTATGAAACGTTTAACCGGCAAGCCCATCCTCTTGGCAATCAGGCCAGCCGTGATGTTTCCGAAGTTTCCGCTTGGCACACAAACCACCATATTTGAAGCAGCCTCTTCCGAAATTTTCTTCAGCTGGGCATAAGCATAAAAATAATAAAATGCCTGCGGAATGAAACGGGCCACATTGATTGAATTGGCTGAAGTCAGTTTCATTTTTGCGTTTAACTCCGGATCCATGAAAGCGGATTTCACAAGCGCCTGACAATCGTCGAAGGTACCATCGACTTCCAGCGCAGTAATGTTTTGTCCGAGCGTCGTAAACTGGCACTCCTGAATCGGGCTTACCAATCCCTTGGGATACAACACATACACGTGGATACCTTCAACGCCCAGGAAACCATTGGCTACCGCGCTGCCGGTATCTCCGGAAGTGGCAACCAACACATTCACCTGTTTCTTGTTATCTCCATTTTGCTGAATGAAATAACTCAACATACGTGACATAAACCGGGCGCCCACATCTTTAAAAGCGAGGGTCGGACCGTGAAACAACTCCAGACTGTAAATGTCATCCGTAACCTTTACCAAAGGGACATCGAAACTCAACGTGTCATTCACAATCATCCGCAACACATTGGCGTGCACATCCTCTCCGAAAAGCATATAGGCTACCGAATAAGCCATGTCCTGAAACGACATCTTATCAATATTCCTATAAAACTTTTCGGGCAATACCGGAATCTCATCGGGCATAAAAAGCCCCCTATCCTCAGCCAATCCTTTGATTACGACGTCACTCAGCGAAACGCCGGTTACTTTTTTGTTGGTACTGTAATAAAGCATATTTTTTAGTGGTTAGTGGTTAGTGGTTAATGGTTAATCGATTAGTGATCTGAAAAACTAACCACTATCAACTGACCACTAACCACTAAATTTATCCTTTTTTCATTAAAAACAAATATTCGTGGTATTTCCCATCGCTATTCACCCATTCGTTTGTCCGGCGCATGTTCCCCATCACGTTTTTTTTATAATCTATCTCAATAGCCTTGATAAGTTTACCTGATGAAGTAATAATATCCGACAATTCTGCTTTAGTGGCTTTGCCTCCGGAACTGTACGACAACAACACGTAACGCGATTGCGTTTCATCAATCAGTTTTTTCAAAGCTTCGAGCGCGATAAACTTATCCTGTTCATCTTTCTTAAATTCCTCAAAAACCGAAACCGCAGTCCGGTCGCGGGTATCCTCTCTCCGATTTGCTTTCCCGAACAGTTCAGCTTCATCATGCTGAATTACTGATGTCCAGAAATGATAATAGGACTGATACCTCACCCGGCTCGACGGCATCTTGCCGTTATTGGAGCCATAAGGTGGATCGAAATACACGAAATCATACGCTTCCTGCCGGATGGCATCAAACACATCTCCCTGTAACACCCGGTTATTCCCTGTTAACTCATAACGTTTCGGCACTTGCAACAGCAGATCCTTATACGACCGCGGCGACCATTTCGACAAATAGGCTACATAATGCCCAAGCGTACTGTCCACCTTATCCAACGCCAGCATCAGGCTTGTCAACAACACGCATTTATCTTCCCACGCAAGCTGCAATTGATCAATTGCACACCTGATTGCATCTAATTTTTGCGTGTTTTTCCGTTGAAAAGGTTTCTTGGATTCAGCTTCATCACCACCATAATGTTCTGTAAACCATCCGTCAAATCCTTTCAGCGCGTTCAGTTCATCTATAATCTCCTGATAATATGCCGCCGGCTTATTCGCTTTCAGGTAACAAGTCGCAAACACTTTCGACCATACAGCCAGGTCGTTGGAAGTCGTATTATAACCCATCTGGGCAAAAGCCTGTGACACTCTTGTGGTTCCGCTAAACCCGTCGAGCACACTTCTCACCCCTTTCAAAGAAGATACTATCTCAATGATATACGGAATAATCTTCAGCTTGGAACCGGCATATTTGATTCCCTGTGTCGTGATTTTCCCGCTCTCATTCATTACCGCATAAATTGCTGCATAAACTCCATTTCCCGTAACTCACCATAACTTCCTTGACGGCAGGCAAACTCATCATACACCTGCACCTCATCAGCATTTTCTCCCGGCTTGTAAATGATGAACGGAACCGGATCCATTGTATGTGTACGCAACGCACAAGGTGTAGGATGATCTGGCAATATGGCGATTGTCACCGCTTCATCCCAGGTCGAAACCGCTTCGAATATAGGTCCTACGATGCGGGAATCCAGATACTCGATGGTTTTCACTTTCAAATCAACATCCCCTTCATGTCCGGCTTCGTCACTGGCTTCAATGTGCAAATACACAAAGTCATCTTTTTTGAGCGCTTTGACAGCAGCCTCGGCCTTACCTTCATAATTGGTATTGTATAAGCCTGTCGCACCATCTACCAGCACCACTTTTAATCCAGCGTAAACACCGATGCCCCGGATTAAATCCACAGCTGAAATTACAGTCCCACTTTTGATACCATACAGTTCCTGCAAGGTTTTCATGGCCGGTTTATATCCCGGAGACCACGGCCAAATGCTGTTAGCTTTGTCTTTTCCTTCCGCAGCGCGTTTCAGATTCACAGGGTGATTTTCCAGCAAGGCTTGCGACCGCAAAATCAGGTCATTCAGCAAGTCTGCCGTTTCAGCAGCTTCAACATCAGCAGCTTTAATCATCACATCAGCGAAAAGCGTACCCGGCACATCATGAGGTGGCGTGCATTTCAGTTTTTTATTACCTCCTTTTATTTTCAGCAAATGGCGGTAAGAAACACCGGGGTAAAAGCTAACCTGTTCATTTCCCAGTTCTTTTTGCAAAAAAAGAATCAGTTCTTCGGCTTCTTCATTACTGATGTGACCGGCTGAATGATTCTTTATTTTTCCGTTTTCAATACAAATGAGGTTACAACGCATGGCCATTTCGCCCTGCGCGATATCGACACCCATACTCGCAGCCTCCAGTGAGCCTCGCCCCTCGAATACTTCAGGTACATTATAACCCATTACACTCATGTTGGCAATCTCACTTCCGGGCGCGTATCCCGCGGGGATGGTGTGCAACATGCCACATCGTCCCAATGCCGCTATTTTATCTATGTTCGGTTTGTTGGCAACCTGCAAAGGGGTTTTGTTACCCAATGCCGGAATCGGTTCGTCCGACATGCCGTCGCCAAGAATAATGATATATTTCATTTGTTTTAACCTGAATATCTTAATTTATTATTATTGCTGTCTCCGGTAAACATTTTATAACATAGATTTTTCCCTTCGGTCGAAATGACAATTGTAACTCTGTCATTCTGAGCATAGCGAAGAGTCTATAAAAAATCCTTATACCCCGGCAGCGCTTCTTCAAACAACTTCACCGCATCCTCTATGGTGCCGTAATACTCTCCTCCGGAGGCATTCAGGTGACCGCCACCATTAAACACATCGCCAGAGAATTTATTGGTCGGGAACGTTCCCTGCGAACGCAACGACACTTTAATTTTATCAAAATCCTCACGCATGAATACCGAAAAATCAACTCCTGCCATCGAAAGCGGTATATTCACAAAGCCTTCGGAATCCCCGTTTACGAATTTAAACTGCTCCATTTCAGCGGCTGTAAGCGTTATCAACGCCGCTTTATATTCCGGATATACTTTCATTTTCTTGTACAAGCAATATCCCATCAGCCGTAAACGATGCTCGGAATAGGTATTGAACACTTTCCGGTAAATATCATCTTTATCCACACCCAGTTTGATCAGCTCGGCTATAATGATATAAATTTCCTGGTCGTTCGAATTATACGTGAAACCACCCGTATCCGACATCATGCCGGTATAAATACACTCAGCACAAGCCAGATTGATCTCCGAGAAATGTCCCATCCGGCAAATCAATCTGAAAATCAGCTCACTGGTGGATGATATTTTAGGATAAGATATCACGATATCCGCAAAATCTCCCGGATGCAGATGGTGATCGATGATGATTTTTTTTGCTGATGTCTCCAACACCACATCCGACATGCCTCCCATGCGTTTAGGGACATTGAAATCAAGCGCCAGAATCAATTCAGCTTCCTGTAACTGTTCTGTTGCGGTTTCAATATCGTCTTCAAATACCAGCACTTCAGAAGCACCAGGCATCCATGCATAAAAATCCGGGAAAGCTGTCGGCACTACAACAACCGGCGATTTACCCTGAGTCATCAGGTAATGCCACATCCCGAGTGAGGCACCCATGGCGTCTCCATCGGGACCGACATGCACCACGATAGCTATTTTATCTGCTTCATCAATCGCCTTCTTGGCCTTGTGAACCAGTTCTTCTGCAATAATTTTTGATATCATCGGCTTGGCTTTATAACGGGTACAAAAATAACAAAAAAATATGATATAGATTCAGGGACTGATTTGTTTAAAGTCGTAGATGAACGCACCCCGGGTTGCTACAGCATAAAAACATATCCTTTTCTCTTGACAGATTTGCCTCAACTGATCGACACACCACGCAGGAATACTTTGATCGGCAATGCAAATTCGGGGTAACACACAACACAGCAATTCTTTCGCACAGGGCTTCAGACCATTACCGATAATCAGGAAATCTGTTTTGATGGGTGTCCGGGTTGTTTTGCGATGTAACAAACTGTCGGTCAGTATGAGTATTTTCTTTCCCTGAAACGTGTACAGGCAACTTGCATGCAACCTTTCATATTCAGGATTCTTTAACTTCCTGCTCATCCAATAATTTGACGCCGGCATCGAAGTCATGCTGGAATCAGTCGTTAATATCCTCTGATGATGGCCTGATATCAAATTTACATGCGTGTGTTTTCGGTCGGCATAAATTACCAACTGATTCAAGTGAAGCGTCTGATTGTGAACAGAAATATGACTTAACAGAAAAATCAGTAAAGCGCATAAAGTAACCATCAGTGATCTGAACGTTTTACTCTCCAAGTGAGAAAAAAAGAAAACAAATACCGTAAAAAGTAAAAATAACTGAAATAGATTCAGGTAGCAAACCGAAATCGCATGGGGCAAATCATGGATAAAACTTACGGAAGCATTCAAAAGAAAAAGCATTTTTTTCAACAAAAAACCGGGCACAAATGCCAGCCATGAGAACGGAGAAAGCACTAAAAAGAGTACAGCAAGATAAATAATCAAAGTCGACAATGGAATAGCCACATAATTAGCCAGCAAAAAATAATTCGGGAACTGATGGAAATAATACAACGCGAGAGGTAATGTCGCAATCTGTGCCGCCAATGATACGGCAGTCAAATTCCACCACCATTTCAGCCATTTTGGTTTTACATATAACAGCGAACTGATTTGGGGCTGAAACCATACAATACCAATCACGGCACAATAACTCAGCTGAAATCCTACGTCGAACAAGAGATTCGGATCGAATAGCAAGATTACAAAAGCAGAGACTGAAATCGTATTGTAGATTTGTGATTTACGTCCAAGCGCCACTCCTACCGCAACCAGCGAAAACATCGTTGTTGCACGTACGACAGAAGGAGGCAAACCGGTAATAAAAGCATACATCCAAAGTGCGCAAACTGTAAAAACAGTGTTAATGAATTTCCATTTTGATTTTCGGAACATCAATAAAAAAACAGCCTGCAGAATCAGGTAAATCACGCCGACATGCAGTCCGCTGACCGATAAGATATGCATAGCTCCGGAATAACTGAAATTCTCCTGTAATTCCGGATCCAGGGTGTCTTTATATCCGATGGTAAGTGCCGCCAGCACGGCAAACTGATCTTTTGACAACTGAAGGGCTTCGTACACCTTCAACACTTTACGGCTACATTTTGCAGCTAAATCAGATAAAGAAAATATCTCCTGGTGCGCAAGCAATTTCCATTCAGGGGTTTTTAGATAAGCGATCGCCCGGATACCTTTATTCGCCAAATACTTTGCATAATCAAACCCTTCCGGATTCATTGCACCCGATGGTCGTTGGAACGTGGTTCTGAACAGCAACACATCTCCTTTTTTCAAGTACAAGGCAGCACTGTCTTTGAATACATAAACGAGTGCTGGGGAACTCATTTTTACGAATTGCGCACCTGTATAAATCCCTTCTACCCGCATTTTACAAGCCATCGAGTTAGCTTTTTCTGCAGGAGGCTCGATTAAACACCCCACAAAAAGAGTTTGTTCATTCAGTTGAGCAAAAGCCGTTTGTCGCTGTCTTCTTTCAGATACAAAATATCCCATCAGAAAAAGCAACACCATCACGCCGGCACCAAACAACCAACGCAATCTATAAGCATAAGCCGATTGATGTAAAAAGAACGGAATCAACATCAAAAAAACCGCGATGATCAACAGAATCAAACGCGTAAGGCTGAAAAGTTCCAGGTACTGAAAAGCAACAATACCGCACACCAACGAAACCAACAACCTGAAAAACGGAGTACGTTGCAGGAAGGACATAAACAAACAGTATATTATTTAAGCGGAAAGCGGAAAACGTTTTCTGGCTAATCTCTTAATTTTTTATCAACAATTTTCTGCTGTGTGTGTTTTTACAGCTTTAATCGGTTTTCCACTTTTCGCTCTCCGTTTTCCGTTTTCCGCTCTATTCTAAACTTTTAACATAGACTGGATCATCTCCTCCGGATCGGGCGCATTGAAAACAGCACTGCCGGCAACCAGGACATTAGCACCATGATCGAATAGTTTTTTTGCATTATGAATCGAGACACCGCCATCGACCTGTATCATACAGGCAGGGTTCAGTTCATCCACCATGTCTTTAAGTTCTTTCAGCCGGTCATAACTTTCTTCAATGAATTTTTGTCCGCCATAGCCTGCGAAGACACTCATCAACAACACCATATCCACTTTATCGATATAAGGACGCAGTGCAGCCACCGGCACATCTGGATTGATCGTGATGCCCACTTTGATGCCCTGCCGGCGGATCAGCTCAATCACTTCTCCCGGATTTTCCGCAGCTTCGTAATGAAAGGTCAGCATTTCCGCTCCTGCTTCAGCAAAACGTTTCACGTATTTTTCGGGATGAACAATCATGATATGCACATCAATCAGTTTGGTACAATGTTTCGTAATCGCCTCCAGTACCGGAAATCCAAAAGAAATGTTAGGTACAAAAACGCCATCCATCACATCAATATGAATCCAATCGGCTTTACTGCGGTTTATCATTTCGCAAGCTGCCTTTAAATTACTAAAATCTGCAGCTAATATAGAAGGGGAGATAATTTTTCGCATAATTCTTTGTTTAAAACTACGCAAAGTTATAAGTTTTCCGTGATTTTGTGTGCGAATAAATCAAAAAGTATGTTATTAGTGGTTAGTTAAAAAAAGACCCCCTTTTATCAGGGAGTCTTTTTTAATCAACTAAGATTCATTTCGATATACTGATTTTCACTTATTTTTTGCACCCGGTAGTTGGCAGCGAACTGCAAAATTTTCTGAATGGTGGAATCTGATGGTTGCATGTTGTTTGAACAGTCCTTTAACTGTTGTGACGTTTGTTGTAAATCAGTTTTGTTTAAAGGAGTAATGGTTTTTTGCATAGGCAATATCAATTATTTTTTGTTTCTGATTCATAAACGCATTTAATTTTGAAATAGTATGTACAGATTAAAAATATTTTGAAATAAAAAAGGACAGGGATTATCCCTGTCCACCTAAACACACATTTATTTTCAGATAGCTAAAAAATTTCTTTTAATACCTGCTTTCTACAGCCTTCCAGTCAATGATATTCCACAAAGCATTCACATGATCGGGTCTGCGGTTCTGGTAATCCAGATAATACGCATGCTCCCAAACATCAAATCCCAACAAAGGAACCAGTCCTTTTACAACCGGGTTACTGCCATTAGGTTCTTTCTCAATCGACAATTTTCCGTTGGCATCCTTAGCCAGCCAGGCCCATCCCGAACCAAACACGGATACCGCAGCTGCATTGAATTCTTTTTTAAAGCTTTCAAAATCACCAAATTGACTATTGATGGCTTCCGCTAATTTACCCGATGGAGCTCCACCTCCGTTGGGTGAAAACGACAGAAAATAGATGTTGTGATTCAATGCTTGTCCTGCATTGTTGAACAATGGTCCATCGCTGTTTTTCACAATATCCACCAAATCCATGTTTTCATATTTGGTACCTGCAATCAGGTTGTTGAGATTGGTAATATAGGTTTGGAAATGCTTTCCATAATGCAATTCTACAGTTTGTTTGCCAATTACAGGTTCCAAAGCACCTGTTTCATACGGTAATACGGGAAGTTCAAATTTCATGACGATTATATTTTTAATTAGTTATTATATGCTTATTTTTTATGTAACCGTTAAACGCATGGTTAACTATTTGTGTTCGGTAGAAAAAATCAATATGAATATCGATGTTTTCTATAAAAATGTTTCCAATCCAACCACAATAACCCCCATTATTAATGAAATAAGCCAACATCATACCATAATGACAGGATAAAAATACCTAAAACAGGTTATTGAATTATAAATTTCAACCCCATAATTTTGCATTATCATTAAGTGTGCGTTCAAAGTCCGCCTTCTTTTATCCTGAGAACTTCAGTGTAAAAGCCTCAAAGAGTCAAATTCCAAATGTTTTAAAATAAAAAGGAGTCTGCCTGAACAAAGCGGGATATTAAACTAACATAGTTCCGGCGATATTCATCATGGTAAAAACAAGTAAAAAACATAATATTACAATTCCGGCGATATTCGTAACGGCCTGTCTGTTTTTATTTTCAAATGCAACCTCAGGTCAGCGACACCAAAACAGCTACGATATTACCGGAGCTGTATATGAACGGTCGGACAAAAATTCGAGCACTGCCCTGTCATATGCCACGGTGGTTATTCCGGGGCACATGCTGACGACAACTACAGGAACTGATGGACGTTTTCAGTTTAAAAATGTACCGGCCGGGGAAATTAAACTACAAATCAGTTTCGTTGGAAAAGTTTCTGTCGACACACTGATTAATCTCAATTCGAATCTGAACCTTAAATTCCTGATGCAGGAAAATAATTTCAGGTTGGAACAGGTTGTAGTATCAGCAGAACAAAGTAAAACAGGAGAGGCAACAGCTTCAAGTATCTCCCGGACTGCGATGGAACACTTGCAGGCTACCAGTCTGAAAGATGTCATGTCCTTACTTCCCGGAGGCTTGAGTCAAAACCAAAATCTGAATACAGCGGCACAATTCACCATCAGAACAAACTCCGGAAATGCAGCAGCAGCCAATCTGAATGCGCTCGGGACATCCATTATACAGGATGGAGCCCCGGTTTCGAACAATGCTAATATGCAGACCATGAACCCGGTTGTTGTGGGCGGAGTTGCGGCTCTTGGCGGTGATGCCTCTCCCGCAGGCGGAATCGACGTACGAAATGTCTCCGTAGAAAACATCGAATCGGTGGAAATTATCAGGGGAATTCCTTCTGTTGAATACGGCGACCTCACATCAGGTGTCGTGATATTCAATACCAGAGCCGGACGTCAGCCTTTAACCATCAAAGCCAAATCCAATATCAACGTTTACCAGGTCTCTGCTGGAAAAGGATTTGAACTGGATAACAACAGAGGTTCTTTCAATGTAGGCGGTGATTATGCCTATAATATCAACAACCCGACACAATCGTACCAGCATTACCAGCGAGCGACAGGATACGTCAAATACTCCAACAGATTCTTCGGAAATTTAAGCTCCAACACTTCCCTGGATTTTGTGTATGGTAAAAATTCACGGGACAGGAACCCTGACGACAATACAACACAAACATCCTCAAGCGGATTGAATATCGGAGGTAAACTCAACACAAACGGGACATTCATCTTCAACAAGGGGATCCTGAAATCAATCCGCTATGTTGTATCTGCGAGTTACACACAAAAAGAAAGTTATTACGAGCAATTATACACATCGGCCAATGCCCCTTATTCTGCGACTTTGACTGACGGGGCTGTCCTTTCAAACCGTCCGGGAGTGGATGTATTCGATGCAGGAGGAAATAAGATTACCAATTTCGGAGAAACAGACAAAAATAATGCGGCTGTATATCTTCCAAGTTCTTATTTCGCCCGTTACGACATCGAAGGGAAAGAGCTGAGTCTGTTCGCTAAAATCAATGCCAATTTCTTCCAACGGTGGAACCATTCTTACAATAGCTTTATGATTGGCGCTAATTTTCAATCGGATGGGAACTTAGGTGCAGGAAAACAATTCAGCACCGAATTCCCCCCTTATCGTAATTTGTCGGCTGTCAACGCCTCCTTTCGTTCCAGAGATTACAGGGAAATACCATTTATAAATCAGTTAAGTGTATATGCCGAAGACCGGCTGAATTACTCGGGAGATATTATAAAAGGGAGATTACATCTGGGCCTGCGGTATGACCAGTTTTCAGAAGTAGGAGGTATCATCACCCCGAGGATCAACTTATCGGTGAGTCCCATCCCTGATGTTCTAACCCTGAAAGGAGGGTTCGGTATTCAGGCCAAGGCCCCTACCCTGCTGTATCTATACCCGGAAAAGGCTTATTTCGAATATGTCAATATCAACGAAATGTCAGGGACATTACCAGACAGCGAAAAACTCTTCATTACAACAACCCGGATATTCGACACACAAAATAAAGAACTGAAAATTGCCACTAACAAAAGAACTGAAATCGGATTTGACCTGAAAATAAACAAAGCCTATTTAAATGTTGTCGCATTCAGCGACCGGTTGTCCAACGGATATACCATGGGTAACTCACTAAACACATTCCAACCGCTGATTTACAATGAATACAGACGCAATACGGCCGGAGCAATTGAATTGTATGAAAGCAATCCCGTACTGGCTAAATTCTACACCCCGACCAACAGCATTGTTTTGAATACGCACGGTGTCGAATTCGATCTTTCACTGGGACGTATCAACGCCATACGTACATCTGTCAGTGCCAATGGAGCATGGATAAATTCGGAAACATACAATAACGATTACTTGTATTTTGATGGCTACAGCGGAACCGGAGGAAAAGACAGGACACACATCGGATTGTATGAAAAAGGGATGGAGAAAAGATATGACGAACGGCTGACTACCGCGTTGAGAGTGACCCACAACATTCCTGAAATCGGATTTGTGGTGACATTGACAATGCAAACCACCTGGCTGGATAAAGACCGGTATGTATATGGCAACGACACCATTCCTGTGAAGTATCTGTCAAAATACGACGGGCAGGTATACGACTTCGATGTGAAAAGAAAAGACGAACCTGAGTTCAGGACACTTATCCGGCAAAAAAACACCAAAAACTATATTACTGAAAGTTTGCCTCCCTTGTTCTGTTTCAATGTTAATCTCACGAAGGAGATCGGTGACTTCATGCGTGTGTCTTTCTTTGCCAACAACATGTTCAGGGATTATCCGATAGTTGAATCGAAACGGAACCCCGGAACATTTTATGAGCGAAACAACAGCTTCTTTTTCGGGCTGGAATTATCACTTTTTATAAAACAATTTTAAATTATGAGAAAAATGAACACAATTAAAACAGGGATCCTCTCGTTAATGATGATCTTTTTAATGACTGCATGTGATCCTGACACCGGGATTAGTTACATTTCTGTTAAAATCAACGCGGTATCACAGGTAGAAGGCGTTTCTACCGACGGACTTACTGTTACACTGGAAAATTTTGACGAAGCCATCCGGATCGTTAAAATAATATCAGGAGAAACTACTATCGACAGCATTATACCGGGCATCTACAACATTACCATTACTGGACAGGTTGAAGACGAATACGGCAAAGCATACAATATGAACGGAAGTCTTAGCCGGAAATCGCTGATTGTGAGCAATGAAGTATTACAGATCGACGTAAACGGTTCTGGTTTCAGCCCGCTCATTTTCAAGGAAATTTTCTATTCGGGCACCAAATACACAACTACTTCCGGTGGAACGGCAAATTACTTCCGGAATCAGTTCTACGAAATTTACAACAATTCTCAAATAACAATTTATCTGGATGGTACCCATTTTGCCAATCTGGCACCAATCAAGGCCACTGCAACTTTACCGGTATGGCCTGAGGCCGATGGAAATAAATATGTTTATGCCGAAAGGATATGGAAAATCCCGGGGACCGGCACGCAATATCCGTTGGAACCTGGAGAATCGGTTGTTATCTCTCAGTTCGCCGCCAATCATCAGTTGGAAATCTATTGCCCGGCTTCGCCTGTAGATTGCTCTAAATCCGAGTTTGAATTCAACATGAACAATGCCAACTTTCCCGATCAGCCGGCAGATGACATGTCGCATGTATTTTATGACGGGAAAAGTGAGATGGGAACAATTCCCCAATACCTGACATCTGTTTTCGGCGGTGCGTATGTTATTTTTAAAATTCCCGAAGGAGACACCTACGATCCGGTAGGCAATGAAACATTGAAAACCACGGACTTATCTTCCACTTCAACAAAACTATATGCTAAAATTCCGGTTGAATATATCCTGGATGCAGTAGAAGCTGTTGATAATGAAGCGGCTATTCAGAACAAACGTGTTCCTGCCACACTCGATGCCGGAGCGACCTATGTAGGAGCGACTTACAACTCGCTGGGAGTAGCCCGGAAAAAAACCGGGACGAACAACAATGGGACACCAATCCTTCAAGACACCAACAACAGCACCGACGACTTCATTCACGGGGTAACACCCGAATTCAGACGCGACGGAGCCAAGGCGCCTGTCTGGAATACCCGGTTATAATATGTTTAAATTGATTTAACAATGAGATTATCTATCAGAAATTCGGCTTTAATCATTTTACTGGTTGCTTTTATTCATGGTCTGCCGGCGCAACAAAACCAACATTCACCGGCTGCGTTCGAATTGTGGCAGGCAAAAAGACTGTGGCATCAAAGCACAAATGCGTCCGGTTCTCTGATAGATAATCCCTATCAATATTCGCTGCTGAATGCCGGTTATTTGTTTTACGGAGGTGATTTTCACCGCCCACAGGAAGGTAAAAGCGGATCGGAGTTCTCTGTCCATACCGAAGGAGTACAGCTACTAAAGCGTCTGTATACCTGGGGGAGTTTCAACTATACACAGGAAGACATTGCAGAAGCCGGCTACAACACATCTCTCATTAACCCTTACAGGGGAATGCCTTATATTGTGGCCGACACCAATCTGAGCCAATGGTTAAAACAACATTACGACCTCAGATTCAAAGTTGCCACAGTGCAAAGCAGCAATTTCTCTTTCGGACTGGAAGGCATTTACAATGCTTCTATCGGAGCAAAACAACGGGATGTAAGAACAAAAAATCAGCTGTATCTGCTGCAACTTAAACCGGGAATGACATATTCAATCAACAAATCACACCATATCGGTCTGAATGCTGATTTCTTCAGTCTGAAAGAAGAATCAAGAAACTCCAATGTCAACACATACATCGACCAGAAATATTATGAACTTTACGGGCTTGGCACCGCTGTCGAGAGCATTGGTTCCGGCAGGACCACCAACTATACCGGATACAATTTCGGCGGAGGCATACAATATAACTATAAAGGTGATATCAATTTGATGGTGGAAGGAACATACGACAATAAAAAAGAAGATGTACAGGTTAGTTTTTCAACGCCTAAGCCCGATGCCATGGTAGATGATACACGTATCAGAGGTAAAATTACCTTGTTCACCACAAAAAGCGACCTGACACACTACTTCTCCGGTTCATTCAGCAACCGGCTTATCGATGGCACCCAGCATCTGACTCAATTTAACAATGCGATTGATCAACGCAAGTGGGTTATTGTCAGCAGCAGTATCCGTTCAAAATACAAAACAACAAATATAAATACACAGTACGACCTGATTAAGGAACGGTCGGACGAATATTCCTGGAAAGCAGGACTGGGGGTATCCTATACATCAGTAAACGATGCTTATTTACTCCCCCATTCGTACAAAAAAGCGAACAACCTCCTATTCAATATACACGGAAAGAAGAACTTTTTTCTTTCCAACCTTTTATCCAAACGATTATTAATTGGAATGACACTGGAATATAAACACAATCTCTCAGGTGCATATCTGTATTCCGGTCAGAATCCGGATTATCCCTCGGTGAAAGATCTTGAGAAACCTGATCTGGAATATCTGATATCTGATTATCAGGCTGCAGAATTTGCTGCTACCTATTCCAGGAAACTCAATGCAGAGAAAAAAACAAACCTGTACCTCGAACTGAATTTCAGGTATATCAACACCAGCGATTTCAACTATAACAACCGGTATTTCGGTCAGATAAAATTCGGCGCTCATTTTTGAATCCGACAGGCTACAACATTAATTTTCCAAACAAACTTTCAACTCAATGAACACAAAAACAACTTTACTGCTGATCATATTGCTTTTTACAACTAAATTATCATCAGCTCAGATCACCATCGAACCAGGTGTTAAAACACCTACGTCATTTGCCATTATCATTGACGAAACAAGTTTTGAGAAAGCCAAAGACGCAGTGCTTGCATACAGGTCGGTCGTAGAATCGGACGGACTGGGAACATACGTTTTCAGCAGAAACTGGGAATCACCGGCACAAATCAGGGAACTGCTCGAAAAACTTTATAAGCAACAGAAATCTCCTCTGGAAGGTGTCGTATTTGTCGGCGACATTCCCATCCCGATGCTCCGGGATGCACAACACCTGACTTCTGCATTCAAAATGGATCAACGCAGAGACTGGCAACGATCCAGCGTTCCATCCGACCGTTATTACGATGATTTCGGGCTTAAATTCGACTTTATCAGACAGGATAGCATCAAACCGCTGTATTACTACTATACCTTACGGGCCGACTCGAAACAGAAAGTCAGCCCCACGATCTATTCAGCCCGTATCAAACCTTTGGAAAAAGGAAAAGAAGATAAATACATCCAACTTCAAAAGTATTTTCTGAAAGTTGTTGCCGAAAGAACCGAAAACAAGTCGAATTTCATCGACAACTTTACCATGGCCAGAGGGCATGGATATAATTCAGAATCAAAAGTCTCCTGGTCAGGAGAGCAAATTGCCTTATCACAACAATTTCCGGAACTTTTCACCGCAGGAAATTCAGTTAAATTCTATGACTTTGAAACAAGATATCCGATCAAAAACAGCATCCTGAACGAAGTTTTACGCCCCGAAACTGATATCCTTTTATTGCATCACCATGGTGCAAACGACACCCAATACCTGAACGGCTACAAATCCGGCAGTGACGTCAACACCGCTAAAGAAAACATAAAATTATATCTAAGAAGTAAAATCAGGTCGGCAGTTGAAAGAGGCAAAGATAAAGAAGAAACCATCCGGTATTACATGGAGTATCTCGATGTTCCCCGTTCATGGTGTGAAGAGGCCTTCGATCTTAAAAAAATCGAAGAAGATTCACTTTACAATCTTTCGTTGGACATTCATTTTTCAGATTTATTAAAACTGAAGCCCAATCCGCGCCTGGTGATTTTTGATGCTTGTTTCAACGGATCTTTCTATGAAGATGAAAACATCGTGGGCGCCTATCTTTTTAACGATGGCAAAACAATTGTAACACAAGCCAACACGGTGAATGCATTGCAGGATAAATGGCCGAACCAATACCTTGGTCTGCTGAACACAGGCCTGCGTATCGGGCAATGGAACAAACACATGAGTTACCTGGAAGTACATCTTTTCGGTGACCCCACCTACCGATTTGCCAACCGGTCGGCAGTGGATTTTGACATCAACCTGGCGCTGACACAACGTTTAAAGGATACAAAATTCTGGCTGAAAGTGCTGAATTACCCCAATGCCGATTTGCAGGCTGTTGCCCTGCGGGTACTGTTCGATGCCAATTACAAAAATATATCGGATCTATTGAAAACACAATACTTCAAATCAACATATATGACGGTCAGAATGCAATGTCTGCGCTTACTGGCTCAACTGGATAATGATGATTTTATCTCCGTGTTGCGGTCATCTGTCGATGACAGTTATGAACTTATCAGAAGGATTTCAATTGAATATATCGAGAGGAATGGTTCGGAAGCGCTTATCCCCGCTTATGTTAATAGCATTTTTAACGACGAGTCATCGGAACGGGTACAGTTTAAAATACGCGAATCATTGAAACACATGGATTTGAATTTACTGGAGAAAGAACTAAAAGCAAGGTATGAACTCCGTAAAGATTACCTGTACGACCACGACCGCATACAAAACTTCATACAACTTGTAGCACGTTATAAAGAAACAGAACGGGACGATGTAGAAGCTATTTTCAACAAGGAAACTAAACCGGGCGCAGTCAGGTTGAACATCGTTCAGTTCAGAAATCATCCGGCAACCAAGTTTGCAGACGATTTATTGCGATTCGCCGCTGACAAGTCGAAGGACCCGGGCATGCGCGTAATTGCCGCCGAGACATTGGGATGGTATAAGTTTTCACACAAAAGGTCTGAAATAATCAAGGGGCTGCAACAAATTGCAGAAACATCGGAAAACAAAGAGCTTGCCTACGAAGCCCTCAAGTCGGTTAACCGGCTGAAAGAAATGGAACAATAAAAAAATAATTATATGAAATTCAAACCAGCATTTATCATTTTCTTTGCAATCACACTGATTGTTTCGTGTGGAGTTAATCGTGACATCCCGGAAAATCCATACATTGATTCTACTCTCAGCGAAGCACAACAAAAAATGTTAGATTCCATCTTAGGCAATGCATTGGATCATGAGGCTTTGTACACCATCGCAGGAAGAATCAAACCGATGAGTACTGTGGCTTCGTTTCGTTTTCCCGTTGCCAATTCCGACAGTACAAAAAACACCGTAGCAGAGGTTCTTGATCTGTCGGAAAAAAATGTGTATTTGGCTGAAATTGCAGAATTACAATATCTAGTCAATTCGCTAAGCTACCCTGACCTGAAATTTATCTTAACTCCTTTTAAATCGCCTTCAAAAGGACTCAGATATTTTGACCTGAATGTCATCCGCGTAAGTCTGTTGGATAGTTTGCTCAGTGCCAAAGCCTCTTTTTTCGGTCAATTCGGTCTTGTTCCCGGAGCCGATCCGGTCATGGTTATCGCAGCAGTAGAGAATGCCGGACGCTACGAACGACTGAGGGCTTACGGTTATTTGTTCGGATATCCCGACTATGCTGTGGATTTCTTCGTGCAAGCTTCTGTTGAGCAGGATAAAACAAAAAAACTTCCGGAAAGAAATTTCTTCCAGATTCCGGCCTATGCGCGACAACACGGTACATTTGTTTACGCTTACCCCAAAGAACACACACCTGACCAAACCGACTCAACCCTGTATTACCGGGCAAAAGAAGTGTTGGATTATTACAGCGATATTAGGAATCAATATTTAAATCCCGACAGCACACTACAGGCCGGAAAATTGCTCATGGACCTTCACAAACCGTCGAAGAAACAAGGCAGATGAGCAAAAACAACATGAAGAAAATTGGCGCCGTTACCGGGATATCGCTCGTAGTCGCCAACATGATCGGGACAGGGGTTTTCACAAGTCTGGGATATCAGCTTGGCGACTTATCAAACACCGCTGTCATACTGGCGCTATGGATTACCGGTGGACTTATGGCGCTGGCAGGGGCTTTCAGTTATGCCGAAATTGGTACCGCCATCAAAAAATCAGGAGGGGAATACGCATTCCTCTCCGAAATATTCCATCCCGTGATCGGATATTTATCGGGCTGGATATCACTTACAGTGGGATTTGCTGCGCCGATCGCGTTGTCGTCGATCGCCTTTATCGAATACTTTCCCATACCTATTCCTCATGCCAGGATTTTCGGTATATTTCTGGTTCTCGGTATTACTTTTATTCACACCCTGAATTTAAATGTCAGCTCTAAATTCCAGAATATAACCACCCTGTTGAAAGTACTCCTGATTGCTGCTATCGTAGTAGCCGGACTGCTGTTGCCTGCCGGGACTGAAAATGCGATCAGCTTTGAAACCCCGTTTTTTCAGGAATTCAAATCCACCGCCTTCGCCGTTTCACTGATTTACGTTACTTATTCCTACTCCGGATGGAATGCAGCGGCTTATATCACGGAGGAGTTCAGGAATCCTGTTAAAGACCTGCCGAAAGCCCTGATAACAGGAACCCTTGTGGTGACCATTCTGTACACACTTTTACAGTTTGTGTTCCTCAAACATGTCCCGTTCGACGGACTTGCAGGAAAATTAAACGTGGGTACCATCGCGATAGAACACATGCTGGGAAATCGTTTCGCGATAATTTTCAGTGGAGCCATTTCTTTATTACTGGTATCGGGCATTAGCGCCATGGTTTGGGTCGGACCGCGGGTGACTTCAAGCATAGCTGCCGACTATCCGCTCTGGCGGTTTTTCAGAAACAATAAAAAAGGCATTCCGGTAAAAGCGCTCTGGTTTCAGGCCATCCTGAGCTCTGTTCTGCTTCTGTCCGGAACCTTTGAACAAATCCTGATCTATTGTGGAATCTTGCTGAACATATCGGCATTACTTACTGTAACAGGTGTTTTTAAACTGAGAAGCAGGAAAACAACTGAAAAGACTTATTCATATCCATCGGAAATCAATCCGGAGAAAGTTACAAAAGATTATAAAAGCCCTTTGTATCCGTATCTTCAACTCTTCTTTATCTTAATCTGTGTTTGGATTATTGGTTTTACTTTCGTCAACAGTCCCAAAGAAACATTCATTGGCGCTTTGAATTTATTAGCAGGATTAGTTACTTATCTCATTAGCAAGCGAATAAAAAAGAAATCATAGCTCCCTCCTCTTAGGTGCGTTTTTCAATAATTTCTTCATAGAAAAAGGTAAAATCGGCTTATTATAGAAAAATTTCTTTAATTCGCAATAGCATGAAATAATTATTATCATCGTAAATTTGCACCGAAAAATTCATTATTTTATGTTATACAACATATAAATAAGCTTAGCTACTTTTGTAGTCAATAAAAAAGATGTTTTAGGTATTAGTTTTTAACAATCAATTTTTCAGTTCAGATGGGTAAATTTAAATCAGGTATCTGGCAGGAACAGATCAACGTACGTGATTTTGTAACCAACAACATTACTCCCTACGACGGAGATGGTTCATTTTTATGTGGAGCATCAGCAACAACCAAACAACTGTGGCAAATTTGCTTGGATGCAATTAAAGAAGAGCGTGCCAACAACGGCGTACGCGCAATCGACAATCAGCTGGTTTCCAGCATTACGTCTCATGCAGCGGGATACATCGACCGTGACAAAGAAATTATCGTGGGTTTACAAACCGACATGCTGCTGAAACGCGCCATGAAGCCTTATGGCGGCATTGCGGTAGTAGAAAAAGCTTGTTCTGAAAATGGTGTGGAAATTTCACCCATCGTGAAAGAGATTTTCACCAAATACGCCAAAACACATAACGACGGGGTGTTCGATGTGTACAACAACGAAATCCGCACCTTCCGCTCGCTGGGTATTTTAACCGGATTGCCGGATAATTATGCCCGTGGTCGCATCATTGGTGATTACCGCCGTCTGGCGCTTTACGGAACTACCCGTTTGATTGAAGCCAAAAAGGCAGACCAACTGATTTTCAACGGCCCGATGACCGACGAACGCATCCGCCTGCGTGAAGAAATAGCTGAACAAATCAAAGCACTGAAAGAAGTGGAAGAACTCGGACACATCTATGGTCTGGATTTGACCCGCCCCGCTGAAACGGCGCAAGAAGCTGTACAATGGGTTTACATGGCTTACCTGGCTGCCGTAAAAGAACAGGACGGAGCTGCCATGTCGCTGGGAAATGTATCTTCCTTCCTGGATATTTACATCGAAAGAGATATTACTGCCGGTAAAATCAACGAAGAATATGCACAAGAGCTCATCGACCAGTTCGTAATGAAACTCCGCATGGTACGCCACCTGCGTATGGATGCCTACAACGAAATTTTTGCCGGCGACCCAACCTGGGTAACCGAATCTATCGGTGGAACTATGGCCGATGGTCGTCACAAAGTAACTAAAACATCTTTCCGTTTCCTCCAGACACTTTACAATCTCGGTCCATCGCCGGAACCCAACATGACAGTACTCTGGTCACAGCGTCTGCCTGAAGCCTTCAAAGAATTCTGCGCGAAGGTTTCTATCGACACTTCTTCTATTCAATATGAAAACGACGATTTGATGCAAAGCAGCCGTTGCAGCGACGACTATGGAATTGCCTGCTGTGTTTCCTATCAGGAAATCGGCAAACAGATTCAATTCTTCGGAGCCCGCTGTAATTTAGCCAAGACTTTACTACTTGCCATCAATGGCGGACGTTGCGAAATCAGCGGCAAACAGGTACTCCATGGCATTCCGCAACTTAAATCGGATATACTCGACTTTGACGAAGTCATGGAAAACTTTAAACTGGCCATGACAGAAGTATCACGCGTATATGCTGATGCCATGAACATCATCCATTACATGCATGACAAGTATTATTACGAAAAATCGCAAATGGCGTTTATCGACACGAACCCGCGCATCAACCTGGCGTACGGAGCAGCCGGGCTGAGCATCGTGGCCGACTCGCTTTCGGCTATCAAACATGCTAAGGTAACGGTAGCCAGGGATGATAACGGACTTTCGACCGCATTCAACATTGACGGAGAATTTCCTTGTTATGGAAACGACGATGACCGTGTGGATACTTTTGCCCGCGAAATTCCGATTTACTTCAACTCCCTGCTGAAAGAATTGCCGACGTACAAAAATGCAGAACCGACTCTGAGTATCCTGACCATCACTTCTAATGTGGTGTATGGCAACAAAACAGGGGCTACACCCGATGGTCGCGCCAAGGGAGTCCCTTTCGCACCGGGAGCTAACCCCATGCACGGTCGTGATACCAATGGAGCTTTGGCTTCACTGAGTTCGGTATCGAAACTGGATTACACCCATTCGATGGACGGTATTTCAAATACCTTCTCGATTGTTCCGAAAACACTCGGGCCAAGCGATCAGGATCGCAGGGAAAACCTAGTGAGCATCATGGACGGCTACTTCGCGAAAAACGCGCACCACCTGAACGTGAACGTGCTGAATCGCGAGATGCTGGAAGACGCCATGGAACATCCGGAAGAATATCCGCAGTTGACCATTCGTGTTTCGGGCTATGCCGTAAACTTTGTTCGCCTCACCCGCGCACAACAGCTTGAAGTTATTTCCCGCAGCTTCTTTGAAGCGATGTAATTTATCGTCGAAAATGTCTAAAGTCTAAGGTCTGAAGTCTTTTGACTTTAGACATTTGACTTGTAACTTTTGACAAATTAAAAAGATGATAAGAATACACTCGGTTGAATCGCTCGGTACATTTGATGGTCCCGGTGTCCGGATGGTATTGTTTTTACAGGGATGTAATTTCAAGTGTTTATATTGCGCCAATCCCGACACGATTGAATTAAGCGGAGAATCAAGACCATACGACTACGAAGAGCTAATGAAACTGGCACGCAGTCAGCGTCCTTTCTTTGGCAAAAAAGGAGGCATCACGGTCTCGGGAGGCGAACCGCTTATGCAGGCAAGCGCTATTATTCCTTTTTTCAGCAGGCTGAAAGCAGAAGGATTCAACACCTGTATCGACACCAATGGTAGTTACCTCAATGACGCAGTAAAAGAATTGCTACGATATACCGACCTCGTGCTGCTGGACATCAAAGAAATCGATGACGCCGCACACAAGAAAATGACCGGCATAACAAACAAGGCAACTTTACGCATGGCCGAATACCTGCATGAAATCAACAAACCTGTCTGGGTACGTTATGTGTTGGTTCCAGGATATACCGATGAGGAAGAACACCTGCACGAACTGGGCAGATTCTTGCAACCCATGACGAACATTCAAAAGCTGGAAATACAACCCTATCACAAATTAGGCATTCACAAATACAAATCCTTAGGCTGGAAATACGAACTTGAAGGCGTAGAGCAAAACACACCGGAACAACTCAAAAAAGCGAAGGAAATATTTGGGCAGTATGTGAGGGAGGTAGTTGTTAATTAGCGAATAGTGAATAGCGAATAACGAAAAAATGCAGAGCGGAAAGCGGAGGGGCGCATTGCTTCGCCCTGAAGGGGCGATATAGCTTAACCCAACGGCAACGTCTTGGACCATAATGGTAACACACATACCTTGAGCACCCTGTAAGGACAGGTTAATAGTGGACAGTGGTTAATTGATAAGGGTCTAAAGACTATAAATCGCAGACTGAAAACAAAAATAAAAAGATGAATTACAACTCTCCTAAAGAAATAGTAGAAATCGTGAGTGATGTCGCGAAGGCGAAATCATCAACATCTGTTTCAAAAACATTGGTACTGGCTTTTCTTGCCGGGGCTTACATTGCCATCGGAGGTTTACTGGCTGTCATTATCGGCGGGGGTATTCCCGGTATTGCAGCGGAGAACCCTGGCATCCAGCGTTTTTTAATGGGGGCAGCATTCCCGATCGGACTGATGCTTTGCACCTTAGCAGGCGCTGATTTATTCACCGGTAACACAGCGTACTTCATCCCTCCGGTAATGAGTCGTAAACTCTCGCTTGGGTCGCTAACAAGAAACTGGACATTGGTTTATATCGGAAATTTCATAGGATCGCTTTTTGTAGCCTATTTCATGGTCACCCTCACCGGCATTTTCGCTAAATCACCCTGGCTTGACAGTATATATCACATTGCAGAGATGAAAACTTCGGCATCTTTTGGGGTTGTAATGTTGAAAGGAGTTGGCGCCAATTGGCTGGTGGCCTTAGCCATGTGGATGGCCTATGCATCCAAAGACACCACAGGGAAAATGCTGGGCATCTGGTTTCCGGTGATGGCTTTCGTAGCCATTGGTTTTGAACATAGCATCGCCAACATGTTCTTCATCCCGGCTGCTATCTTCAATGGTGCGCCTGTCACCTGGGCCGAATTTATCTTCAGCAACCTGATTCCGGCAACAATCGGGAATATCCTTGGCGGCACGGTATTGGTTGGACTGCTGTATTGGTTTGTATATAAGAAAGTTATTGATTAATAGTTAATTGATTTAAGAGTCTAAGGTCTGAAGCATGAATGCTTATATGTAACCCATACAGCTTAAAAGCTTCTTTTGTGTTTCCTTAGTTCTTCTTTTGTGCCTTTTGTGGTTTAATTCTTAAATGGTAAATCGTAAATAGCTAAATTGTACATAAATATCAGGCTTTCGCCCGATCAATCTTCCTGGTCACATACCCATAAACCAATAAAGCCACAGCTGAAATCAAACCGATACCCACAAAAACAAACCAAATATAATGTGCATGCTCGGTAGCCACGGAATATGCTTCCGGAGAATCAAAACCTCTTGGATCAGGACAATACTTATCTAACAGAAAGCCTGAAAGTCCGAAAGCAAAAAGATATGAAAAGAAAGAGTGCAAGTGACTAAATCCCAAATAGAGTCCCTCCTCTCCTTTGGGTGACTGAAAAGAGAAGTATTCAAGAAATCTTGGGGAAATAAAACATTCTGCAATAGCTTGCATAGCTATACCCACAATCATCATAAAAGCGACTGGATGTAATCCCAACACATAATCCGTTCCGATTAGCGTTCCTCCTGCCATTACCAATGCCGACAAAGGAATAATCAACATGCCTATGGTCATGGAAGTAAGCGCCGTACGTTTCTTCATAAAAGAAGTAACAAAGTTTACCAATACAAACACCACCAACGGATTCACGTTTGCATACCAACCTGGCGAAGCCTGCTCTCCAATCATCCGGATTACATACTTGGGCATCGTGGCATACATCTGTCCTTGTATCATCCAGAATCCACTGATAATAAGAATAAGTACAATCAAGCGAACATTTCCCAACACCTTAAGCAAGCCTCTTCCAATCTCAGCAAAACTCTTACCCTGGCCTTCTGTTTTTACTGATTTATAAAAGAAAAACACAGCTATCAAAGCCAACAAAGTCATCAGTGCCGAGAAGAAATTGAGATACACCAAGCCCTGATCACCCATGCTTTTACGCAACGGATCCACCACTGTTTTTCCGGTAAAAGCTCCGATATTTACCATCATGTAAAAAACGGCATAACCTCTGGCGCGTGTTTCCGATGTCGTTTCACGTGCCACCGTTCCCGATATTACCGCTTTGATAAATGAACCTCCGATTACAATCAATATAAGTACCGGCACAATCGACCAGCGCAACCAGCTTGTATCCAATCCTGAGAAAGTGGTAGTCATATCGTACGACACCAAACCTGCGCTTTCAAGTAAAGTAGGTAACAAGCCTAATCCGCCATATCCCAGCGTCAGCAATAAGAATGCGAGAATGATGGCAGAACGGAAACCTATTCTGTCGGCATAAGCTCCGGCAAAAGTCGGCAAAAAATATAACGAAGCTGAAAAAGTTCCGGAAATAATCCCGGCTTCAATATCTGAGAATCCCCAGACATTTGACAAATATAATGTGATTACAATAAATACGGCATAATATGCAAGACGTTCGAGAAGTTCTACAGAGTTGGCAACCCAAAATGCTTTTGAGAATTTAGTCATAAGATCTGTTTAAAAGTTGTATTTTTATTAATTCGCGTACAAAATTAACAAAAGAACCTAAACTTCAATTAAACTGTTTCACAAATATTTTATTGTTGTTCGATCGCTTGTCTGATGTCTAATGTCAAAAATCTGATGTCAGAAGTATCTGTCTCGAAAGCATTTTACAAGCAACACGGCAGTTGGGCACTTATGAAACACCGTCCAATTACAGTTTCAAATTCAATCCCCCATGAAAATTAATTCCCGGCATCGGATAACCGTCGTTAATCTGATACTGCTGGTTAAGCAGGTTATGTCCTGCTAAAAAAACATCCAGTTGTTTTGTTATTTTTGTTGAAATACGGGTATTAAATAAAGTGAATTGCTGGATACTTTCGGGGGTCAACGAAGCATATAAAGTATTCACATGCTGAGCGGCCACATTGAAATTCACCATTTTATACTGATAATTCAGGTTGATATTGAACTGGTGTTTCGGTGCTGCCACAATTTTCTTTTCCATATCGAGAAAAGTATAATTAGCCTGCACGTTAAACTGGTTAGTTATGCGGTATTTAGCCGCAAACTCAATTCCCCGGTTACTGAATGTTCCTGTATTCTGACGTTTCGGAGGCGTGCCTCCTACAACCTGAATCATGTTTTCTCCTTCAACCCAAAAGGCCGTCAGTTCGGTACTTAAACGATTCGCCATATAGGATTGCAACCAACTCAATTCGTAATTCATCATCCGTTCCGGTTTCAGCGCTGCATTGGGGGCATACAGGTAGAGTTCCATTACAGTCGGACTACGGAAACCTTTCGAAACTGAGGCCTTGAAATTGGTTGTTTCACCTGCCCGGGCAGCTGCACCGACCATCGGGACCCATTCATTACCAAATACTGAGTTGTGCTCAAAACGTAAACCGGCATTCAAATCCACAAATTCAAACAGTTTTTGATGAATTAAGGCATAACCCGCCAGTTCGTAAACAATTTCAGTTGTATCAACCGGAATCATCGGTTTTGGGTCAATAGCATGACCTCCGTACTGTTTCGCATCCAAACCGGCAGTCACATGGGTTTGATCGAATAGTCGGTAATTCTGATAAATCATCAATCCTGAATTCCGGTCGGTCGACTTAAATCCGTCGGACAAATCATGTTCTCCGAAGTTATGATATAGCTTTATTGCGCCATCCAGTTTATCATATTTATTTTCCACCGAGAGAGCTGCTTTTCCACGCAAAACATCAATGTGAAAAGGAATCGGTGACGGGGCAGGAGGAGAAACTTTTCCGTTGTCGTTTGCCTCATATTGCGCCATACTCAGATCAGCTGTTATTTTCCAGTGCCGGCTCAATTCATAGGCTGCCTTTAAATACCCGTTACTAATTTTAAAATCAGTATTCTCCCGGGTACCATCAGTGCTGGCATGGTTAGCTGATAAAAACAAGCTTAGCTTGTCTTTTTTAAAACCGAAAGTTCCGGCATATTTTTGTGTGTTGTATGAACCGTAAACCGCGTTTACTGTCGCTGATAATCCTTCTGTCTGTTGCTTTTTAGTAATGATATTAACAGCTCCGGCCATAGCATTCGAGCCATAAAGCACAGATGCCGGTCCACGTATTACCTCCACTTTCTCCACATCCGAAGCAACATAGGCATCGGGCAATGGATGACCGAAAATCCCCTGATATTGAGGATGACCGTCAATTAAAACCAAAACCTGGGTATTCGGGTAATTACCGACTCCATTGTTAATACTGACTCCACGAATATTAATAGAGCCCGAACCACCGGTGGCAACACCAAAACCCAGAATATTGCGTTCAGTAATAAAAACACCCGGCACATAAGCGCTCAGGGTGGAAAGCACATTGTAATGTCCACTTTGTTTTATATTATCAGCACTGATCTGAGATACCGACAAAGGGATCAATTCACGGGAAGTCTCAAACTTCGACCCGGTTACAACCACATCCTCCAATTGCACGGAGTCTTTAACAGTTTCTCTGGCATAGCTATACAAGCCTATGCATAACAACATAATCACAAATTTGATTTTTTTCATTCTTTCAGTATTATCGTGTTACTTTATATTTATTTCGTGTTACTATCAACGTAAAAAAAATTAATCTACCTTACTCATGATTAATTTACCATGTTCAATCCCTTTCACACTTATCAGCACATCCGACAAAGCGGTTAATTTATAAGAAGGTCCCTTCACAGCAATAATTTCAAGAATTTTATCCGCAGAAATATAGAAACTCTGGGTAGAAAGAATCTCATCAACAGCATTTTTTTTAATCTCAGTTAATTTTGTCAGGATATCATTCTTATGAAAATTATAGGTCAGGACAATAGCTCCCGCCACGATATTATTGCATTTCCATTTTTTCTCAACCAGATTTTTTTCAATCAGGTGACGGATAGCCTGCGATCGGTTCGGGAATTTATTCTCCTGAACATACGCATCTAAAGCTTCAAGCAATTCATTTTCAAGCGAAACGCCAAAACGGGAAACAGGCATCGTGTTACTTTAATGAAAATTAATGACACAAAGGTAAAAGAAAATCTGTATTTTGCAACATTCAACATAAAATCAGAACGGCGTTTCATAAGCGCCCAACTGCCGCGTTGCTTTCGATATTCGGACCGGAAACGGAGAGCGTAGAAACGCACGGCTGTGCGTTTCTACTACTTTCACCCTCAATATCAGCATCTTGCATTTGATATCTTCTGAAACACCATGAAAACTGTCCCGGAAATTTGCATTTTGAGACAGTTCCTTGCAAAACAATGATTACTTCACAACTTTGAAGACCTCACTACCCCGATTCAGAATGTAAGTTCCTTTCGGTAGCGATGAAACATCAACCCGGTTTACTCCTTCATGAACCTGGACATTCAGCAGAACCTGACCTGAGATACTTGTAATTTTAAGAATCTGATCACGATTGGATTTTATATACAGGTAATCCGTAAACGGATTCGGGTAAACTGTAAATTCAGGTTTAACATTACCTGCACCTGTTGTAGCATCCGGAGTAAATTGAAGATACAGCTCTGCATCTGCCGAAACCTCGTTTATCTCGCCTCCGGATATCCCTGCCAACCATTTGGCGGTATATCCTGCTCTCTTCATTACCGGAAGATTGCCATTGGTATACAACTCTCCATTTTCAGCATCAAGATTGTTTGTATAAGTAATTTTATACACAGCCGCATCATTCAAAACAGGCAGATTATCCGTATCGATGTTTTGACCGAAAGCATTGCCCAGCAACCACGCAACCTCACCGGAGGCAAATTCAGCAGTCGTTTTAACCGTCGCACCGTCGGTATAATTATCATGAAGACTATAAACATTTGTAATAATTCCTGCGGTTACACCTTTTATACTACCTGCAAAACCAGAACTTGCAGATATGACACCCACATTATAACTGTTTTCAATCACCGCAGACGCATGCATCGAACCGGAAATACCACCTATCATACCAGCACCCTGAATATCGGCCGTATTGTAACAATTTCTAACAACAATTTGATTTGTTGAGGTTAAATTCTGATTTCCAACGATACCGCCAGTATAACCACTTGCAGCTGTGCTTGTAATACTTCCTGAATTAAAACACTTATTAATCAGGACATCTCCTGATTGCGCATATGAGTAGGAAGAAACCCCTGTCACATAGTTAGTTCCAGAGATAGCTCCCGTGTTATTGCAATTTTCGATTAATTTAGCAGTTCCGGCACTTGCCAGAAGACCACTTGTATAAGATGTACCGGTAATTGTTCCGCTATTCGTCAGATTGATAAATGTCGAATTATAAGCCGCAGCACCTGAGGTGAGCATTCCTAAAACACCTGCACAGTACGAACCGGTAGCAGATACAGAACCGCTATTACTACAATCAGCTATTGTTAATGTAGCAGCATTCGAATGAGCCAAAATACCTGCCACATACGTTTTACCTGATATAACAGCCTGATTATGGCAGTTCTGGATTATTGAAGCACCTGTTGAACGCCCTACAACACCTGCCACATAATCAGCTGTACTTGTTATATTACCGGCAACAGTAAGATTTTTAACAGTGGCGGCATTGATATATCCAAGCAAGGCCTGATTGGCTAATGCATTATCAATATAGATTCCTCTAACAGTTTTGTTTGCTCCGTTAAATGTGCCTTTGAATTGTTTTGAAGTTACACTGGCTCCAATTGGCGTCCATGCAAAATTACATAAATCTATATCGTTTATCAAAACGGCACTGCTTGTATTTGACACATTATTTATTCTGTCTGAAAACCATGCTAATTCATAACCGGAGCTAATTTTATAGTAACCTTCCATGCCTTCGAATGTACCACCAACCGTGTTTGATTCTTCTATCGTAACAATTGCGGGCTGAGTCGTTGTAGTTCCATCCCATCCATTGGTTCCAATTGGGTCCATTTGTATTTGAACATCTTGACTTAAAGGGCTTTGAGATGATATTGAAAACGATCCGCGCAGCATTTTGTATCCTGTACAGGCAACTTCGTAAGTATATGTACCAAAAGATAGCGTGTAACTATTTTCAGACATCTGGGTCAAGACCGTCTTTTTATTATTATATAGCGTTACTAATGCACCTTCAGGTAAATTTGTAAAATTTACAGTGTAATAAACAGTTTCATGTACATCTACAGAAACTCCTGGCAGGGAACCGAAATAGGTTTTATGTGCAACAGCTGTAAAATTAGGACTACGACCAAAATCAAGCGACGTATTTCTATGATTCCCTATCGGATCGCCAAATCCATTTACCTGAATTACCCCTTCCTGCAATTCTAAATTAACATCAGGGTTCCAATCTGAAGGGACTGTGAGTTTTACTGTTTGTGCGCTTTCGCTTGAGCCAAAGGTATATTGGTTAGCCGAAAGAATAAGCGATGTCCCATTAGGAATTCCATTAAACTGCACATAAGCTGACATGTTGTAAATGCCCGCTAATTTATTTGCAGGGTGAAAAAGCCCACTAAAAACGATTGCTATCTCATCACCCGGCTGAATCTGTTCGTTGGGATTTGATAGATTCTTAACAAGATAATTCGTTGGCTTTGCAGTAAAAACCTGATATTCAGATAAGCCTCCCGCAGAAGTCATTTTCACAATGTTTCGGCCATGTTTCAGGCGCACCGTATAACTTCCGTCTTCATTTGCAGTTACTCCTTCAGAAGAAAATCCATTATACGTTGCTGTTTGAACTCCAATGACAGGATAAGCAATTGTAACCGACTCCACACCTGTTGGAGTAAAGGTATAATCATATCCTTCGGTACTTGATAAATAATAAAAGACATCATGTTCAGCATCCACAGCATCACCCGCCATTTTTTTTGTCATTGCATTCAGACTTTCGTTAATCTTAATATTTGAAACTATTCCTGAGGTTGCGTCTCCAACAGTTACCACAAAAGCGCCGGTATTTTCGGGCCATATAGCTCCCCACTCCCGTCCCATAGTATAACTTGCATTTAACGAAATGGCATCATAAGTTACCAAAACAATAGCAGTACCATTGCCGACAGCTGTAATCACACCTTTTTCATCCACAGTTACTACTGAATTATCGGGACTTCCACTTTCATTGATAACTGTATAGTGAAAATCGGGTTCAATAAAATAATTGTTTACTGAATTATCGGTTAACTGCCAACTGCGCATACTTAACATGCGGTGTTTATCGTTGACATTCATTTTCAAATGACCTTTTTCATTTACATTCAGCAGAATATCGCCAACATTAAGACCCTGGTTCGATTTTACATCATAGTCGATTCGCTTGGGGTCACCTGAATTTAACATAGCTTCGGTTATTTCAAGCGGTGCCAGCGATTGGCTCATAGAAAAATAACCGGCATTGGTTAATTTGCCGGGCTGCGATACCCGGTAGTTGTAAATCTGGCCATTAGCTAAAAAGTATTGATAGACCTTCTTACCCGCATTATATGTGAAGCTTTTAGGCTCAATTTCTTTGAATTGTACAAAATGGGCAAATTTTCGCCCCACAAAAAGAGTTGCTTCTTCGGGGACGGTAATTTCATAATCGTATCCAACCGGAATAAATCCGGTTGCATTGACTGCTGCAGAAGTAACCGTTGCCATCAGATGGTTCGCTAAAAAACCCTCAGCTTGACGCGCTTCATTTGGAATCAGGTCGACGTAATACGAATCGCCGATGAGCATTAAGAAAGTTACTCTGTTAGCTGTTACGGATGTTCCTTGTGTGTTTACTCTTACAACTCCTTCCCGGCTTGAAGATATGTGGTTAACCGTATAATCGGTTCCTAAAACCCAACCGGAATTTGTTGCCCCGGCAGTTATGGTTGTAAACGCAAATGTTTGTTCATCTGCATCAACAATTTCAATCTCAATTGTACCGTTCGAAACATTGTTTGTATTGAATCCTGTCAGTACATAAGTCCCTGGGGCAACGTTGAAATTATATACATAACCCGCTGGTTCGCCGGTATCAACTGACAAACCGGAAGTCTTTTCGGCCAACGTCATTGTCCGGCTGATGCTATTCATAGTTATTGTAACGTTGGTACTAAAGGCGTTCCATGCAAATAAACATAAGAATAGCAATGATAAGTAACTTGTTTTCATTGTTCTCATTTTTTTGAATTGTTAGATTATTTATTGTTTGATGATTTTATAGGTATCTGAACCCGTTTTCAGCAAATACACTCCCTGAGGTAATCCGGAAATATCAATCACGGATTTCCCTTCCGGAGGAAGTAGATAAGATAATTGTATCTGACCTTTCAGATTGAAAATCTGTAAAATACGGTCCTGAGCGTTTTCAATCTCGATAAACTTACCATAAACCTTGATAGCAAGTCTCCGGGAAGCCTCAGGAAGATCAGTCGGTAGGCCCATTGTCCGAAGGTAAACGCTTGCCTTTACCGATCGATTTCCTGCCGCATCGCGCGCTTCTATCTCAACAAGGTATTCCGTACCGGCATCCAGTCCGGTAAGCATGTAATTTGTAGTATAAATCCGTTTTTGACGTTCACCATTCAGGTAAATATGATATTCGGTTACAGCAACATTATCGGTAGAGGCACCCCACGATAATGTCATCGTATATTGCGTTGTAGTTCCGTTTAGGTTCGCTGGCATTGAAGGAGGAGTGACATCTGTGGTTTGTACCGACATTCCCGCTTTTTCCGATGGAGTATAATCATTGGCGATTGCCTCTACCTGAATTTGATACTGAGTATAGGGCTGCAATCCGGTGAAAACATAATTAGTTGTTTCTTCAAAAGCAACGAAAGTTTCATTCAGATAAAGATTATATCCCCGTACTCCGGCGGAACTATCTGAAACAGTCCACGAAAAGTCAATGGTGTTTTCAGTTGGAATACCCCTTAGCCCTGTTGGTCGTGACGGAGCTGTAGTCGCTTCGGGACTCATCACCTGCAATTTATCCAGGCAAAAATAAACAGCGGTATTAGGGCCATATACCGGATCTGCATCAGAGGTTTCCATTGTAAAATACAGTCCGCTCACTGTTCCTAATGATGACAAATCAACGTAATTCCAATCCGGACTTTGTATCAAAACACCATTTTTAAATTCGGCCAGTATATGTTCCACTTGCGTGCCTGTGGGCTCTCCGGCATCATTCATTCCATGAATAAGTAGTTTAAAGATGTCGCCTTCCTGATCGAAGGCACGTGCAAACCCATCGCCATAAATATTCCCGTAATATGGCCACGGATGATTGGCAATGTAAACTCCCACCGGCTTATATTCTTTTCCATCTGCGAACTTCATCTGCAGACACGGTGCACCTCCTTCCATTAGTTCAATCCAATAGCCCCAATAAGCCACTAAATAAGGATTTCCTTTTTCAACGAGCACTTTTCCCGATTCATCTTTTATTACATTCCCGTTGCTGTCGGTTTTTATACCGCCACCGGGCATGCAACCCCACTGTTCTTCTACCCAGGCAGATGAACTGCCGGACTCTCCATAGTTGGTATTATCGCCACTTGTACTGTAAGTAAAGCCATCCCAGTACGACATCCCTCCTCCGACATCATTGCCCCCAAAAGCATTGAGGACATGTGAAAATTTGAAGTTTCCAAACTCTAACCAGCGATAATCCCCGGATGTATTGTAAGTTTGATTCCAATAGCCCTTTTCATTAAGAACAATTTGTGACGGATTGGTGGGGCTCCCAAGATTTAATGTGATAAATCTGCTTTGAGATTCGTACGTTTTGCTTTGCAGAAAGACCAAATTAAAGCCCACAAATAAAACAGTAAAGATTAATTTCTTTTGTAAAAATACTTTCATGTGTTTATAATTGTTTTTTTATGGTCACATGGAACTCACAAAACAAAATTTAAACATTTCCCTGTGGGTCAAAATTGTTTAAATTTTGTCATGTTCGTTTCATGTGTTTATAATTTATTTTTCAGGACATTAACTTTTATGCTGTGATTATGTATTTGATTCTTAATTTTCAATATAAAAACCCCTTGGGATAAATTTATGCGGAATTCTTCGTGGTCAGAAAAGCATTGAAAATCGGCCAATTTGTACCCGTTAATAGAATAGAGCTCGCAGGTCATATTTTCAAAGCCCGTTAAATACAATGAGTTGCCCTCGTATGCTGCCTTACGAAAAGGTTTATAAACAGATTCCACTCCACTGACATTTTCTACGGTTACATTACATTTAGCAATGTAATAGCCATCGTTTGTAATTGCACTTATAACAGTAGTTCCTTCGGCTATTGCCGTTACATAACCATTGTTTACGGTAGCGATGCCAATATCCTTGCTTTTCCACGTAATTTGCGTGTTTGTTGCATTTACCGGAACAACAGTGGCTGTAAGAAGAGCTGTTTCATCCGGCTTTAAATTTATATCGGTATAATCCAAACCAATACGCTGGGTAAAAACCGGAACAAAGATATCCTGTCCACGAACGTGTAAATCAACAGCTCCCATAATCTCGGTAGATGTCTCGCCCAACCAACCGCAATACTGATTAACAGCGGTATATACTTTTATAAAATGTATGCCGGGAAGCTGAACCGGATTTCCATTTTGATCCACTGCCCATTCAATATTAAAATTGGAACGATCATCAGCATTGGGATGATTATCCACATACCCCCAATGATAAGCGTACTGCACATAATAAGTACCTGTTCCGCTCTCATCCACATAATTATTTGCAAGCTTGGTACCTTCAAATACCAAACTGTCGGCATCCACCCATAAAGGGAAATAAGATTGATTATGGAAAGTATTTCTATAAAGATATCCCTGCGTTTCTTGATTGCTTTTCCAGTGAATATAGGTAGTATCGTTCAGGTAGGGATAATTATTGTCGGGTGTACGCACTTTGTTTTCGTCAGGTTTATAATAGGTCAACCGATACTTCTTTATTGTTTCTGATTTAAAATATTCGCTTCCTGCCAACTCGTACCACTCGTCATCGGGTTTACCGTTTCCATTGGCATCATACGAAACCATAACAATACCCGGTTCACAACTACCTCCCTCTCTGGAAGCTTCGCCGTTAGGATTGGCAGCCGCATAAAAGGCATTTGCCATAATTTTAAAATCATATTTGCCGGGTTTATTTTCCACCATGTGGTCAAATCCGAAGACAATATATCCGCCATAGCCACCCAACGAAACAAGTATCTGTTCGTTATCAGCTATACATTCTTCGGCTTTCAGGCGCATGTCGTTTTTCGTATCGCCTTCTTCGTATTCGGGTAGTTCATTGACAAACTGACCTGGAGCCGGCATGTACTCGTACACTTTGTGAATGTACGGCGACTGTCCCCAAGCCCTCAGCGTTAATAAGCAAATGATGTAAATTAGTTGTTTTTTCATTTTTTGAGGATTGATGATGTTAGAGAAGTTAGAAGTTTCTTTTAGTTTTCATTTTTATTCTTCCCCAGAAGGACAAAATGGGCAGGAATATCTCCCGTCCGGACATTCCACTTTTGCTTTCCGTATTTATCGAAACAATAAAGTGTTCCGGGCGACACATAATTTTTTGCATCCGTTACGTAAATATCTTTCGTGATAGGATTTACCATGATTCCATACGGAATCTTTATTCTTGACGCTGTACCGTCGGTAATAAAATTTCTTGTAACAATTTCTTTTTTATCCACATCTACAATACCATACGTTATCACATTGCCCATGTTAACATAGCTCCATTCTGTACTGTATATATACAGCGAATCGCCATCCAAATGAAAATTGGAAACAGCAATATCAAGTGAATCCGTCAGTGTGTCGGTATTGGTGTTAATCCAGTATAAACGCGATGGAGTGTAATAGTAGTCGCCCCTTGAGCTAACCCACAAATTGCCGTATTTATCAGCACGAAGCCGATGCAGATTAATCGCTACCTTTATGCGTTTTATTTCTGTAAAACTCTCAACATCAATAACAGAAACCGTATTTTCGTAATTCGGGAACATATATCCCCCCGAATTGGCCACATAGATTTTTTTGTTCACAATCTCCAGCTCATCAGGCTGAAAGCCTACCAGACAGCGATCCACCACTTCGAAAGTCGCGGTGTCTACTTTGGCTACATAGCCTGTTTGCTTATAATCGGGATTCAATTCCACCGGGCCTGCATACGAAGTTACATAAGCGTACCCCTTATAAAAACGGATATAACGACAATTGGGAATGTCAATTTGTCCCACTTTCTTTGCCGAATATTTATCCATTACATCAATTTTGTTGGAACAATTGATGACCGCATAGAGCTTGCTTCCGTATATCCTGATATCGTTACCCACATCGCCCATCTCTTTAGGAACGGCAGGATTAGCCGCCCCGAAAATATTCCGGATATACTCCCCGGTTTCATAATTGTAATAATCAAGTGTCGATTTGTTACTGCCCATATTTCCCTCGTTCAGCAGGTAGAATCCCTGAATATCTGTGTATTCAGGAATAGATGTTTGAATTACTTCGGGCTTGAATATTTCCACTTCTTCACGGCAGGAAGAAAACAACAAAAACAAGAAGAACACCCCGGAAAATTCCCCGAAGAAGATACTTTTAGTCGGTTTCATTTTAATATCATTATAATCAATCATTTTACTATTTATCTACATATCAACATATTGACAAATCATTAAATCTCCATCTTTAAAATCACTTTATAATTTCTTCCCGGCATAGGATAATTTAAAACTACATCATAATACTGATTCAGCACATTATTCACTTCAGTCGACAGTTTCAATTTCATTTTTTTAAAATCGAAGGACTTCCCCAAGGTTAAATCATGCGTGTACCACGGCTGTTCATGGTTTGCTCTTATATTGGATGAATTATGATAGCGTTCGCCTACATATATAAAGCTGTAGTTAAAGTCCCAGGTTTTATAATTAGCCCGTATTACCGCCGAACCACTATGCCATGGGATATAAGCAATCTGTCCGCTATAAGTCCCGGCATAAGGATCATCATCTTCGGGATCGGAAAAATCCTGCGCTTTCTGAAAAGTATAATTCAAATTAGCACTAAACTGCATGTCTTGCGATAAGCGCATCGTCATCTGGCCGGAAAAATCAACACCGCGAATTTCTACATACCCGAGATTCATCATCATCCAGCGATACTGCCCGTTGCCTTTAGGTACGGCGATAATCTTATCAGTCACTTCATTGTAATAGGCATCAGTTTTAATCAGAAATGAACTGAACAATCCTTTTTCAATTTGTTTTTCATACTGGAAGCCTATATTATACTGACTGGTGTATTCAGGTTTCAGAGAGATATTTCCCACATCGGTATAGTACAAATCGTTGAAGGTAGGCATGCGGAAAATACGTTTATAGAATGCTCTGAGATTTAAAGGCAGGTTTTCAAACGGCTTATAAGAAAAGAAAGCAGCCGGAGTATATTCCATTTTATCCTTCGGGGTACCGGTTTGTGTTCCGGGCAATAATTCTTCATCTCCATGGCTGATGCGGGTTACATTTTCAAAAACAAAAGTCCCGAGCAAGCTAACCTGTCCTTTCAGTCGCCGCCACTCAAAAGCCGTTGCAAGCGCTGCTAAAATCGTATTCCTTTTCGGATAAACAAAATCCTGCAAAGTCGCATCGAGTAAGTTATACTGATAATCTAACGACAGCGCAATATCCCATACCGGCAAAATTTTATACCGGTTGGCGGCAGAAATGTATAATTCCTGTTGAATAAACGAGTTATCAATATACATCAACGTGGTATCCGGATTCAGGTAGCGCATGTAATCATTGGCATATTTGGCATTGACAAGCAGCTCGTAATGGTTGGTTATTTGTTGCTGAAAACTTCCCTGCGCGAAAAAGTTTCTGTCCCACTGGCGTTGTGAGCGTTTCCATATATTATTGACGATTGCCCCCGGAATTCCGCGTTCTGAATCATAGAAATACGCTTTGGCATGCCATTTACCATCATCGTTATAACCATTCAATCCACCTTCGAGCCGCACTGCTTCCACGTCGCCATTCCGGCGGACAGCAGTAGTATCCCAGGCCACAGTTCCGTCCTGATATACTTTCCGGTAACGAAACTTGTATTTTCCGGTAGCATAAGTATATTCGGCATTAAATGAAGAACTGATATTCCTGGTAAGTTGTTGTTCCCAAAGGACAGAAGGATTGATCAGTCCGAATGAACCTGTGCGCAGGAACGAGATTATATTCGTTTTTTTTCCTTCCTGAAACAGTGGACGACGTGTACGCAGATAAATTGTTCCGGCTGATCCAAAGTCTTTGGCCGACTGAAAAACATCGCTCTTCTGACCATTATAAAGTGATATTTCTTCTATATTATCCAGTGAAAATTTACCGAGATCAATTTGTCCGTTTTGCGCGTTACCAAGTTGAATGCCATCATAGAATACACCCATGTGGTTAGTTCCCATGCTCCGGATATCCACGGTTTTTAGTCCGCCGATGCCACCATAATCCTTTATCTGAACTCCCGAGAAATATCGTATGGCATCAGCCACCGAGAAACTATTGAGACTCTTTAATTCTTCTCCCGATAATTTCTGCGACGGAATAGTTTCCTTATAACGATTGGCAATAACTTCGACAGTTTTTAAGTACTGAATACTATCTAGTTTACCTTGTGAAAATACGGAAACAGGAAACACGAGAAGCAGCAGGAACAATCCTTCGTAAAATATTGAAAAAGAATAATTCATCACTTCAGTTTTTCTGCGTAAACCAATTCGTAATCGGGCAAAATTTCAGGATGCAAAACAGCAATTACATCCGAGAGGAGTAAATCGGGACGGGCAACAGCACTTTCCCAGAAATCATTAGCACCGGATGGCAACATCCGCTTATTGAAATTATAGACTTGCCTGGTCTGCACAGGTTTGAAAAGTGCATGTTTTGAATCTGACTTAATCAATTCATCCAGCGTGGCAAAATTACAATTCAGCCAAATGTCTGCATCTGAAAAATCACGAAGCACTTTTTCCACATTCAGGGGCAAACTGCCGGTAGTCGTATCGTTCGAGTAAAAATAACGGCTACCCGCATCAGCAAAGAGTTGCCCCATAAAACTACGGCCGGCCGGCATATACCAAGTTCCCCTGAAATTAGAGCCAGCCATAATGTCGGGCTTATCTTTTATATTAGTAACCTTTTGCTTTATGTCGTTATAACGATTTTCGATATTACTGAAAATACTGTCAGCCAACTGACTCTTATCATAAAAAGCAGCCACGAATTTGATCCATTCCGCACGACCCAACAATGAAGTTTCCATCCACTCATTATTATAAATTACCGGAATCCCTGCCTGTGAAATCCGCTGTAAATTAGCATCTTTCTGATTATAACCGCTCATCATGAGTGCAGACGGACTAAGTTGCAGAACCTTTTCCACATTGATATGAAAAGCATCTCCCAAATCCGTAATCCGCCCTTCTTCTATGCCCTTTTTAATTTCTTTGTTATAAACAATATCAGCCTGACAGATACCGGTTACTGTATTTAACTCTCCCAGTAAGTGTAAAAACTCATAATGAGTCACCGACGCCGGCGCTATGGTCTTCAAAGGAACAAGTATCTTCACACCACCTTCCGGAACCTCAGTCTGCGTATCTTTTACAAGAAAATAAGTTGCATATATTGATCCGGATTTCCATGGGTTGTTTACAATCACTTGTGTGTAATCCGAAAAGTAGCGGATTGAGAATCCTTTCGCATAAACAATTACTGACGAATCTGCAGAATCTGAAATTACATCAGTTTTATTCGAACCCGTTGAACACGCTGTAACAGAAAGCACAGCAAGACAAAGAAAAATGTAATTAAACGAACGAAGCCATTTCATGAACTTATGTATTAATCATTCAAAAAATGCTTTCGACTCAAAGAAAATAAAGAAGATAAAACAGGATAAAATGCACGAACACTCCCTGCAATGTACAATCAATACTAATAAGTTCAAATGTAATTACCCATTTTGGTTCTTCAGCTCTTTCCTCGAAAGCTAAAAACTAAAATCAAGCATGGCAGGTCTTCTGACTTACTCCATCGTTGAACATCCTTCCCATTCCGTTACCGGAACAGTGGATTGAGTGTTGTTCAAGAATTCTGCTTCTTTCGTATCCTTTAAAAAAAGAAACTAGAAGCTAAGAGCTTACAGCAGCGGGACTGTTCAGGATTTTCACCTGATTCCCTATTAATCTCGTGCCGCGAATACGACAAGAGAACCAATGCTGGTGCAAAGGTAAGAAAAATTTAGTTATTTCAAAAAACGGCAAGGTGTTTGTATGTACTTTCAAGCATTAACATTTAGCAAGTATTTATCAAGATACTTGCTTTTTTAAAACTTATACAATAATAATTTAACAAAAATCATTATGCGACGCATCTATTTACTATTTGCTATTTCAGTATTGCTTTTTAGCGCATGCGAAACAGTCTCGTACCCTGAGGATCTCACCACAAAACAGGTATTTACTTTTCAGGTCAGGGCGGCCGACTGGACACCCATAACCGATCCGGACGGTTTAAATCTCTACTACCGGTGCCGGTTTAATCTGGATGGGATATCAAGCTATATGATAAACAACGGGGCGGTAATGGGATACATTGAACTCAACGGAGCTCAGCAAGCGTTACCTTACACCCGGCACCTTGAAAATCGCAACGGAAATTTATGGACACGGACAGTGGACTTTGATTATTCTCAGAACGACATCCATTTTTATGTGACAAACAGTGATTTTGTTGCAGATCCACCCGAAACCATGTATTTCAGGGTTGTATTTATATGGTAAATGAACATGTAACAAACAGTTTTTACCGCAACATTTTTTTCATCAAATTAAATTTTGCCGCACTGTGAGGAAAGTATTTCAAACCCGCCTCGAACCAGGTCGGTTTATCGAGTATGCTTTTGTAATGTGAGAATGTTCTGAAACCAAACTCACCGTGGTAAGAGCCAATACCGCTTTCCCCCACACCGCCGAATGGCAATTTATTATTACTGATATGCATGATGGCGTCGTTCACACATCCTCCGCCGAACGACACTTCATGCATTATTTTATTCCGGAGTTTCTTATCACGCGTAAAGACATAGCATGACAAAGGTTTCTCCCGGCGCTTTACTTCAGCAATCATCTCATCGAGAGAGTCAAAAGGTATAACCGGCAATATCGGACCAAAAATCTCTTCCTGCATCACCGCATCATCGAAGCTAACCTCATCCATCACCGTTGGTTCAATGACGCGGGTTTGCATATCATAATTACCTCCGAAAACAACTTTATCCTGATTGATATAGTCAATCAGTCTTTTCATATTTTTCTCGTTGATTATCTGAACATAATTCTGATTTTCAATGGAAAACTGTTCTTTTTTGATTTCAGCAACAAGCTGTTGAATAAACTTATCCTTCAGGGAACGTTTCACCAGGATATAATCCGGCGCAATGCAAGTCTGACCAGCATTCACAAACTTCGCCCAGACTAACCGTTTCACATACATGTTCAGGTTTTTATCATCGAGGATGAAAGCCGGACTTTTACCGCCCAGTTCGAGTGTGACAGGCGTAAGATGCTTAGCTGCTGCCTGATAGACAATACGTCCGACCGGAACACTGCCGGTGAAAAAAATCTTATCGAAACGTTGTTTGAGTAGCTGCTGTGTCTCCACAACGCCGCCTTCTACCACCCTGAAAAATTCAGGTTCGAAATTTTGATTTACAATTTCAGCCATCAACCGGCTTGTATTGGCGGGTAATTCGCTCGGCTTCAATATGACCGTATTTCCAGCCGCGATGGCGGCAATGGCTGGCGCAAACGACAACTGATATGGATAATTCCAGGCTCCGATGATGAGCGAAACTCCCAGCGGTTCCGGCAGAATGTAACTCCCACCCGGGAGATTAACCAAATCAGTCGGCACTCGTTTCCGCAACGCCCATTTCTTTATTTTTTTGACCGCATCATTGATTTCAAGATACAACAAGGCAATTTCAGTGGAATAATTATCGAAAGCAGATTTACTGAAATCTGCATAAATAGCTTCCTCCATCCGTTGCTCATTCTCCTGCAATAAAAGCTTTAACTTTTTCAGCTGTTTAATTCTGAAATTGATATCTTTGGTTTCATTGGAATTGAAAAACCGACGTTGTTTATTTACGAGCTCCTGCATAAGGCACGTCATATTTAATGCTTGTAAAGGTAATTATTTTGCATCAAATCCATGCACATCGTATTTTTTTGTATTTTTCCTGAAACATGTCGTCAAATCCTTCATCACTCCATCCTCTACCCGATAAAACCGCTGATTGGTATCCGCAGAATCTAAACCACCGAACTTCTCAACATAAGGACCGAGTTTAATATAGTCGAAACTACCGGCAGAACAATGCTCCGGCAGTTTCGGTTTTCCGGAATACCAAGCCGTTTTCAAACGATTACGGGATATTGTGCGGATATAAAGTGAAAGTTTCTCTACCGCCTGCGGATCCGCATCACCACCCATGAAACAAACACAGGTAACGGCATTGCCATATCTGGTAAGAAGTTTACCAATCTCTTTTTGATCCAGTTCTTCTCCTGCATCCTCTTGCAAATAGGGACTATGACATCCCTTGCAGCGATTGGGACAGTTCGACAGATTGACGGCCAGTGTTACTTCTCCCGGAACTTCCTGAAAAACAATATTATAGCTGAGATATCGTAGCATAATGTCTTTTTGCAGCTTCTACCTGCCTGCTTTCCGAGAAATTACTTACACGTTTCATATACCCGATGATACGGGTCAGGTAATCGAGATTCCGGCTTTTGCAAACGGGACATTCTTTCAAATTATTTTTGTCGATATGTCCACAATCGTTACAAACTGTATTCGGAATATTAAAAGTAAAATAATTACACCCTTCCTGAATGGCTACACGCAACAACTGCTTATATTGCTCCTTGCTCAAATGTTCGTCTAAGTTCATGTGCAGAGCAGATCCACCGGTTAGATGCTCAATGTATTTCCGGCCGTGCAACCTGAATTTATCCACGATATTCAACGATTCATCCTCCACGATATAGAAATAACTGTTGTAACAATCCCGGTTCGATTTAAATCCATCCCGTTTGTCCCATTTGGCATGTTTCACACCTACGTTTTCCGCAGGAATCATTTCGCAATTGAACATTACGTCTTTGGTACGGTATTTCTTGTTGTACGATTCAATCAATCCGAGTACCTCTTGCACAAATAATGCATACCTCGGATTATCATTGATTTCAACACCCAGAAATTCAGCGGCTTCCACCAGTCCGTTTACCCCAATGGTCAGATATTGGCGGCTCATGTTGATGTATCCCGCATCAAACAAAGGGAGCATACCTTTCTCATGCATGTATTTCAGATTTTCATTATAAGCCATCTGCACCTTATGCACCAAATCAACAACCTCTTCGAGGAAAAAATGATAGTGCATACCCCGGCGGGCAGCATGCTGAATACAACGATTCAAGTTGATGGTCAACACACTTTTCGAACCTGTAGAAACGCCTCCGGCACCCAACGTATAACTGAAGCCATTGTCGGTAATTTCGTTACGCAGCCGGCAACAACTGCTCAGCGAATCGGCGTTATCACTCATGTAAGTAAAAAATGAATGTCCTTCCGCATACATTTCAGCTGTAAACTCACCATATTCTTTGTCTTTTACATCTCCGTCCTCACTCAGCAAGGCCATTGTTTCCACCGGGAATGTCAGCACCGTTTTCGTACGCTCCTGGTTAAACCATTTCATAAAACGTTTCTGTAGCCAGTTCAGCGATTCCCAATGCGGTTTACTTCCATTCGGGAATACAAAATTCTCAAATAAACTATTGAAATAATAACGGTCGTAGTACGAGATATTCCAGAACACCGCCTGAAAATTTCTGGCTCCCGTAGGTTGATTGATAGAATATACAATCTGCTCGAAATAGTCGGTAATAACTTTATCCAGCGTGCGTTGTTTCTTGGATAAATCAACAATCTTGTCGGATTCAAGATAATAGTCATCGCCATATTCCAGCCCGATAAAATAATTCATGTACATCAGAAACTCCGGCGTAGCACAAGCCCCGCTCAACATACTCGACACCATGAACACCATATTGATGAATCCACCACAAAACGATTTGAGGTTGGTTGGCGCTTTGGAATTTCCACCGATAGAAGAGGTTCCGCCAATCAGCCAGGGGTACATGGTGATACTGGCACAGTAGTTAGCCAGACTGGTTTCGTCGTTTTTGTAGATATAATGATTGTTTAGCAAGTCGATATAACGATCAGCAATTTCTTTTCCGTACATCTCTTTGATACGGTCGGTGAGCAGACGGCGGTTCAGACGGATAAAATTCGATTTGGGCAATTCTCCGATCAGCGTAGCCATGTTTTTATTTTCTACATTGGCATTGGCATCGTATTTACTTCCTGAAGCTGCATTACGAGCATTACAGTAATCTATCAAAAACTCCAGTTTATCGCGAACCTCTCTGTCTTCCAAATGCTTCTGGCGATAAAGCATATACGATTTTGCCACTGCATAATACCGTTCCGACATCAGCGCGATTTCCACCTGATTCTGAATTTCTTCCACCGTGACATCCTGTGTGATATTTACCCGGCAAAGGATATTCGCAATGACCTCCTCTGTCGCATAAGTTCCTACCGATAAAAATGCTTTCCTGATCGCACTTTTGATTTTTTCAATAGAAAAAGCTTCTTTTTTTCCGTCTCTTTTGATAATGAATGTTTCCATCTTAAACTGGTTTATTATTATTTAAATGTCAACCACATAAGTCATGCGAGAAACACATTAGTTTAGACATGGAGAAACAAACTTATATGTTTCTCGCATGACTTATGTGACAAAAAAATTATCAGTAAATTCCGGGAAAAGCAGATGAGGTTATACAGCAATTTGAACAAAAGCTGTTTTTCCATCGCTTTTCTCCCGAAAGCTACGAATCAATGACAAAACGGCAGGTCTTCTGACTTGTTCCGGTTTCAAACGGCCTTCCCGGTGTTTAACCAGTGGCAGGGGATGTTCTGCACCCTATTTCCGGCGAAAAGATTATCTTTTCTACCGGGGAACTTACAGCTACGGGGATAGTTTCCGATTTTCACGGGATTCCCTTTTAATCCGGTTTTATCCGGAACCGTATGCGATGCAAATATAGTTTTTTTATTCTGACAAATAAACTAAAAAAGAAATATTATTGTAAAAAAAACAGACAAAGTTTTCTATTTTATTTCATATCATACTAGTATATAAATATTTAAAAATATAAAAGTGACGAAATATTTTCTTTTTTATTCTTAATCATAATTAAAAGGTAGACTTTTTATTCGCTATTCATTGTTCACCATTAGTTTTCTAACTTATTTTGCTGTTTAGTAGTAAATAATTATTTTTGTGATCGAAATGCACAGTCATAACTCCCATATAATACGCTTCCTGCGAGTTGCGTTACTGTTGTTCTTCATCGGACACTACAGCAACTCCACCATGTTCTACCATACCCATGAAGTAGACGGTAGGATGTATTGTCACTCGCATTTCTTTGGTTTCAAGAATGGCAAAGGAGTTCCGGTCACGTCGCACACTCACACAAGCAACCAAATTCATCTGATTGATACATTCAACACAATCAATCTGACCGACGAACTTGATTTTTCGGGAATTCCTGTTCCGGCTTTCAGATTATCTACAATCAAAACCGTAGAATTATCACAAACACCTCAGCTTACGCCGGCGCTACATCTCTGGTTACGGGCACCTCCAGCCTGCTGAGAAATTCTAACATGTTATTTTTATAAATTTCTTTCTTGCTTTTCAAATAACAAATAACCACAAAAGGCACAAAAGAAGACAAAAGGAATCACGAAAGTTTGATGTCTGAGAAATTTATACTCAAACACAAACGTCAAAATGATTAACATCTGTCTTCATCATAACAAAAGTGTCAGCTTGCGACAAATGTGCTCCAGTATTAATATGCACTTTCTTTTGTGATTCCTTTTGTCTTCTTTTGTGCCTTTTGTGGTTCAAAAAATCATATATGAAACACTTATTATTATATACTATAGCATTATTAAGCCTGATATCTTACGGGCAAAGAAAAACCGACGCTAATATTGTCGGAGACGTAAAAGACGCTAAAACAAGAGAGCACATTCCCTTCATCAATGTGACCATCAACAACACAGTTATCGGTACTACCACCGATGCAACCGGACATTATTATCTTAAAAATCTGCCAACCGGCACTTATACACTAAGAGTAAGCGGAGTCGGATATAAATCAGTAGAAAAGGAAGTCTTGCTGGAATCAGGAAAAACAATCGAAGTAAACTTTCTGACAGAAGAAACTTCCTTATCCTTAAATGAAGTGGTAGTGAGCGCCAACCGCAACGAGACCAACCGCAGAGAGGCTTCCGTAGTAGTGGGAGTTGTCAGTCCCAAAATATTCGCTGCAACCAACTCTGTTTGCATTGCCGACGGGCTCAACTTCCAACCCGGCTTGCGGGTGGAAAACAATTGCAACAACTGCGGATTCACGCAGATACGCATCAACGGGCTAGAGGGACCATACTCTCAAATACTTATTGACAGCCGGCCAATTTTCAGCGCCTTATCAGGAGTCTACGGATTGGAGCAAATTCCCGTGAACATGATCGAACGGGTTGAAGTGGTACGCGGAGGTGGTTCGGCTTTATATGGTTCAAACGCCATCGCCGGCACCATCAATATCATAACCAAAGAGGCGCTCAGCAATTCATTTACGGCCGGGTATAATTACGAAAGAATTGGTGGCGACGCATCGGATAATGCTGTCAGTATGAACACTTCCATGGTGAGCGACGACAACAAAGCCGGCATGTATTTGTACGGATCATACCGCAATCGTCAGCCCTACGATCACAATAGTGATGGTTTTTCAGAAGTAACCAAGCAACTGAACCACACCATGGGAATGCGTTCGTATTACCGCCTGAGTTCACAAAGCAAACTGACATTGGAATACCATAACATCCATGAATTCAGACGCGGCGGCAATGATTTTCACTTGCAACCGCATCAAACCGACATTACCGAACAGGTTGAGCATGAAACCAATGGTGGTGGAATTGCTTATAACTGGTACAGTCCGGACGCAAGACAAAAGCTGAACATTTACACGTCCCTTCAACAAGTGCTTCGTCAAAGCTATTACGGCGCTGGTCAGAATCCAGATGCCTATGGCAATACCGGCAACCTGACTGCAGTAACCGGTGCGCAATACGTATATAACTTCAACAATTTACTCTTTATGCCTTCTGAACTGACTGTTGGCTCTGAATATCAATATGACGATTTATATGACAAGATGCCGGGATACGGCAGAAACATCAAACAAACCACACGTGTAGTGGGATTTTTTCTTCAGAATGAATGGAAAAACAAAGATATGAATATTTTGTTGGGAGGTCGTCTTGATAAACACAACCTACTCGACAAGGCTGTTTTCAGCCCCCGCATTACCATGAAATACAATTTCAACCCCAATCTTAACTGGCGGGGGTCCTACGCAGCGGGTTTTCGTGCACCACAAGCCTTTGAAGAAGACTTGCACGTGGACGCAGCAGGCGGCATTATGAAACTCATCGAATTATCCGACAATCTCCGACCCGAGTATTCGCACAGTCTCAGCACTTCTCTGGACTACTATTTCAAATTGGGCAACACAGAAGTTAATCTGCTTGCGGAAGGTTTTCACACCCGTATCAACGACATCTTCATTCTGACCGAAATAGGCCTGAGTCCGGATGGTCATATCATCGTAGAGCGTCAAAATGGCTCCGGGGGGCAGGTAAGCGGTATCAATTTTGAAGGTAAAATTGCTCCATCCACGAGGCTACAGCTTCAATTTGGCTACACACTGCAACAGAGTTTATACAACGAACCTGAACAATGGTCGGACGACATCAACGTTGCACCAGAAAGACGTATGTTGCGCACGCCGAACAATTACGGATATTTCTCACTATCGGCAAATCTTACCCGTAAACTGTTGGTTAACGCTACAGGAACTTACACCAGCAGCATGCTGGCTCCGCATTTTGCAGGCTACGCCGCAACAGACCGGCTTGAAACCACGCCGGAATTTATGGATGTAAATCTGAAGGCCACATACGATTTCAAACTAAATGGAATCAATTTACAACTAAGCGGTGGAGTGAAAAATATTTTTAACAGCTATCAAAAGGATTTGGACGCAGGACCTTTGCGGGATGCAGGATATGTGTACGGACCTTCAATTCCAAGGACGGTTTTTGTATCTTTGAAATTCAGTAATTGGGCTTTTTGACAAATTAGCGAAAAACCACCTTATTCGGATTCAAGCCTACTTCCTTTAGCCTAAACTTTAACTTTCCCATTTTATTGAAACACAGCACGTCTCCCCAGGTCAGATAAGATTTCCCATCGGTGATATAAACATCCCCGTTGATAGGATTGACATCAATACCAAATGGAGTGACTAATTTGGTATCATCTGTTATAAACCGGTCGGTAATCAAGGTTTCCGTTTTACAATCGAAAGTCATGATTTGATTCCGGCCGGTACTATAATCGTAATGATACATATAGGCCGTATCATTGTGGATAGTAAAGTTCAACAGACGTATATTGTCGAAATCCTGTACCGTCTCATCAACTCTAGTGTTGATGCGATGAAAACGATAGGCCGTATTTCCATAATTTCCTCGTGTCACCACGTACACATCCCCTTCACTATCAGATGCAATTTTATAAGGATTCAGCCCAACGGGAATTTTCTTTATTTCCTGAAAAGAGGCAATATCAACAACAGAAACGGTATTGTCATAGTTCGGAAAATTCAATCCTCCTGAATTGGAAACGTAAATTTTACCATTTGCAATGCAGATGCCATCCGGATTTCTACCACAATTTACCAAACCTTCAATCTGAAGCGTTGAGGTATCAATTTTTGCTACCGTGCCATCGAAAGAACAAACATAGGCCTTACCCTCATGGAAATCGACATACCGGGGCTGACGCGCTGTGTTTTGTTCATTAAAGAAAGGTATTTGTTTCAAAGACAAACCTGTTCCGGCATCCAACACCTCAATTTGACTGGAAACATTCACCACCACATAGAGTTTTGAGCCATACAATCCCATGTCATTCGCAGTGTCGCCGAGTCCGCGTTTATTTGCAGTTAAAAAATAATCGGAAGATTTAGTTCCGACACTGAAGTCATACATAGCCAGACTGCTGTTGTTCAGATTGATCAGACCTTCCGAAAGCACATAAATCCGTGTTGTTTCAGTCACAGACAGATCATCTTCTGTTCGCATCTTGTCGTGCATATCATCGCAGGCACAAAGCAAAAAGAGGGATAATAGCAATAATGTATTTAATATGTTTTTGTTCACTAAATTAAAATCTAAGTCCTACTGTTCCCCTATACGCTCTCCCCGGCATTGGAAACCACTTTACCACGGCATAGTTTTCATCCAACAGATTCAAGGCTTCCACTTGTAACGACAAGACACAACGCTTCAATTTAACATCCCGCGAAGCGGAAATCCCGTGATCGGTATAACCCGGCAAGCGGTTTTCAGTATAATTCTGATAACCGGCATAACGGGCGCCCGACCACAACAAAGAGTACGACACATTCACCCAGGGAGTCTCAACACCTAACCTGCCGGAACCCGAAACACGCGGAGTATATGGAATTTGATGTCTGTAAGTATTACTTCCCGGCATCGTCACATCCAGCGCCCGTTGATAAGTATATGTTCCACCGAGCAAAACAGCCATTTTATCATTTACCGACAGATTCGTTTCAACCGTCAAATCGAGTCCGTCAACCTGAACTTTTCCCAGATTCACCATACTCCAGATAAAGATATTTTTCGTCGGCAAAGCTACAATTTTATCTTTTACGTAGTTGCGATAGGCATCTACAGTCACAGAAAACAATGGCATCCAATCAGCCAGACTCAACGCGTAAGTGAGCCCCGCGTTCAGTTGATCAGTGGTTTCCGGTTGTAAGCCCACATTACCCGTGCGGGCATAATACAAATCATTGAAACTCGGCAAACGGAAAATGTTCTTATAGAAAAAACGGATCCGGATATCCTGATCTGCAAAAGGCTTATAAGCCACACTCAGGTATGGCGACAGTCGACGGTAACTACCGGGGGCCTCTCCCACCTGCACCTTATCATTGACAACCGTTGACAACAGACTCGCGGTTGCCAGCAACTCTCTGGTTACAAACTTAGAGGCAAGAACCGACATCAGGCTGTAACGCACAGGTTTGGCAAAAGTATCGCTCAGTTCCGGCGTTTCAAATTCAGCCAGCATATTATTAACAAAACCATCTGCAGCAAAAGAAAAAGATAAATTTTGGGAAGCACGGTAAATCATGGCAGCGGAACCATAATACTCATCCTGTCGGAAAATACTTTCCATCCGTCCCATATCATTCAAATAGGTCGTGTCGGAATAATGCATAAAACCATGGTGATATTTTGCATTCAATTGCATCGCAATAACACTCGAAAAATCTTTTTCATAATGCCCTTGCACGAAAAACGTCTTATCCCATATCCGCTGAGATGAAAAATTATCGGTATTATACAAAATTGTTGCACCCGGCAATCCCCTTTCCGAAGTATAAAGATAAGCTTTCAGGTAAGCAGATTCTCTTTCTGACGGTTTAGCATATAATGCCACCTCAAGTCGCAAATTATTCACATCCGTGTTCTTTCTGATTTCTTTTGAAGTAAGCCCCGAACCAAGATAGCTGTAATTCAATAAATATGGATACCGACCATGAGCTATCAGCCATTCGCCACTAAAATCAGCAGAAAACACCCGACTGATTTTGTGTTGCAAGCGAAAAACAGGGTTGAAAAGCCCGAACGAACCGCTTTTAAACCCCACCTTACCATGCCATGTTTTCTTATCTTCAAAACGCGGATTGACTGTACGGATTTGAAGTAAAGCAGCTGAAGCAAACATACGGGCAGGCTGAAAAACCAGATCACTCTGCCCGTTATTCAACGCTATCATATCCACATTATCGAGTGAAAACCGGCCAATATCAATTTGTCCGGTCTGACAATCAGTCAGCGTAATACCATCGTAACTAACTGCTGTGTGAGTTGCACCGAGGCTACGTACTGAAACTGTTTTCAATCCACCGATACCACCGTAATCACGCACCGAGACTCCTGAAAAATATCTGATTGCGTCTGATACTTGCATGGCATTCAGTTTACTAAGCTGTTTGGCTGACAAAGTCTGGAAAGGAGCAGTAGTTCTGATTTCCGCTTTGCGGTACTGTTCTGTGACAGTAATCTCCTCAATCCGGTAGGTTTTGGTGGTATCCAGCTTCTCAACAGCATGTACATCAATAGGTTGTAGCCAGCAAAACAGGTAGCAGCAAAAACCGGTCAGCAACATTTTAACCCGGAAATCAGACATAAAAATTACAATCTATTTGTTTAATCCATAACCAAATAGCTTGCAAGAAAAGAAAAATCAACAAAGCAACGTGAAATGCAATATTGGTTTTGGCTCTATCCTCGAAAGCTCTAAAACATAATTTGCACAGGCAGGTCTTCTGACTTACTCCATCTTTGAACTCCTTCCCATTCCTTTTCCGGAACAGTGGACTGAGTATTGTTCAAGATTTACCCTGTTTCTTTAGCCTCCTCATGGAGTATTTTAGGGTACAGAGCTTACAGCAGCGGGACTGTTCAGGACTTTCACCTGATTCCCTATTACTCGTCTCAGTTACACAACCTCAACGAACCAATGCAGCGACAAAAGTAGAAAGATTTTATCTTATTTCCAAATAAACATTGTTTTCGGTAGCCAACTTACGCATATTCAGCAAAGCATAACGCATGCGCCCCAAAGCGGTATTGATACTGACGTCCGTTTTTTCGGCTATTTCCTTGAAACTCAAATCTTCAAAGAAACGCATACGAACAACTTCCTGTTGAACAGGCGGGAGGTAATCCACCATCTTCACCACATCACGAAGCACCTGTTCGTTCGACAGGATATCTTCAATACTTAAATCAGCCAGATTGGCATTATTAATAATATCGTAATCATAACCATCAGCAGAAATGGTGTTTTCGTTTTTTTCTTTTCTGAAATGATCGATGATAAGATTATGTGCAATCCGGTTGATCCAACCCAGGAACTTACCACTCTCAAAGTAGCGCCCCTGCTGAATAGTCATAACGGCTTTTATGAACGTATCCTGAAATATGTCCTCGGTGAGCTCCTTATCACGAACAATCTGGTAGATGTAGTAATATACCTTTGATTTGTAACGCGTTAGTAAGACTTCAAATGCCGCATTGTTTCCTTCCTCATATAACTTAACCAGAATATCATCGGTTAACTGATTCAGTGTTTTCATTACTGCTTAATTTTGGGATATAAGCGTAATTTTATGCTATAGGCAATTGAATTTTGAGTGTTTAAAAATATTGTTAGGGCTGCAAATATATGTATTAGTTTTCAAACCGCCAAGAAATTTCCTTAAATTATGCTAAAAAACAGGTTTTTAAACAATAAGATCATTCATTCCACATACAGCACCAATCCCTTCAAATACTCTCCTTCCGGATGATAGATGTTAACAGGATGGTCTGCGGGCTGCGTCAATTGATGCAATATCCGGACATTACGACCGATTTCAGCTGCAGCACTGAACACAGCCAACCGGAACTGTTCTTTGCTAATAACCTGCGAACAGGAAAAAGTAAATATTACACCACCTGGTTTTACCTGTTCAATACCTTTTGCATTGAGTCGCTTATAACCTTTGAGAGCATTTCTGACAGCATCCCTGTGTTTGGCAAAAGCAGGCGGATCAAGGATAATTAAATCATATTGATTTTTATTCGCATTCAGGTAACGGAAAGCATCTTCGGCAAATGAAGCATGGCGGTTATCCTCTGGAAAATTTAATGCCACATTTTGGTCGGTCAGTTCAATAGCTTTTGCTGAACTATCCACAGAATGTACCAACTTTGCTCCTCCCCGCATCGCGTAAACA